>ENA-ORPK01000916-ORPK01000916.1-human-gut-metagenome-genome-assembly--contig:-NODE-916-length-25447-cov-9.441635_pt1 | contig 25447 bp, 20 predicted proteins | sample MGYA00242139_ERZ509068 | MGnify/ENA primary metagenome ERZ509068 (study PRJEB26280, sample SAMEA2338687) | human gut metagenome | biome: human gut; feature: human-associated habitat; material: faeces... | reverse complement strand
ACGAGTTGGCAAATCAACGATAGCAGAGAACTTTGCAAAGAATGAGTATAAATCATATATATTGATTGATTTTTCAAAAACAACAAGTAATATATTGGAATGTTTTGATGATATAGGGAATTTAAATATTTTTTTTCTTAGGCTACAGGCAGAAACAGGAATAACATTATATGAACATGAATCTCTTATTATTTTTGACGAAGTTCAACTATTTCCTAAAGCAAGACAGGCTATCAAACACCTTGTGTTTGACGGCAGATACAGTTATTTGGAAACAGGTTCTCTTATATCAATAAAGAAAAACGTGAAAGATATTTTAATTCCGTCAGAGGAAATGAGGATACAGGTATATCCTATGGACTATCAGGAATTTTGTGATGCTACGGGGAGTAATTATAGGCTTTTACATGAGATTTATAATTGCGGAACGGCTATTGGGCAGACTACCAATCGTAAATTAATGCGGGATCTGAGAATATATATGGCAGTGGGAGGAATGCCACAGGCAGTAGAAGCCTATGTCAATGGAAAGAATTTTTCAGAGATTGATATGATTAAAAGACAGATTATTTCGTTATATGAAGAGGATTTTAAGAAAATTGATGATTCAGGAAGAATTTCAACATTGTATCATTCTATACCGGCTCAGCTTGCCAAGGATACAAGAAAATATCGTATTACAACGGCAATTGGAAAGAAAAATAATACAAAAACAGAAGAACTGTTGTATGAACTGATTGATTCAAAAACGGTTTTACCGTGTTACAATTCTACGGATCCAAGAGTCAGTCTGACAAATACAAAAGATTTTAACAGTTATAAATTATATCTTTCTGATACGGGGTTATTTGTTACGTTATTGTTTATTGATCGTCCGATAACAGAAAATGATATATATGCGAAGCTGCTTTCTGATAAATTACCTGCCAATCTGGGTTATTTATATGAGAATCTTGTAGCACAGATGATTGCTGCATCTGGAAGAGAATTGTTTTATCATACATGGGAAAAGGATGGAAGTACGCATTATTATGAAGTAGATTTTTTAATATCAGAAGGAAGCAAGATAAACGCATTTGAAATCAAGTCTTCTGGAACAGGAAAACACGAATCAATAAAGGAATTTTCTAAAAAATTTTCCAAAAATGTGAATAAGGTATATTTAATATCCCAAAAAGATGTAGGAAGAGAAGAAAATTTATTGTTGAAGCCATTTTATTTTATCCCGTTTCTAATATGATTTAATCATGTTACACGTTGATAAATCGGAATTTGTTGAATTAGTAAATCTCAAGTTTTGGAGGTATAAAGAATGATAAATCTAGTAGCACTTCCGTGTTTATGTGTAGATGTTTTTGATGGAACTGATGAACTATATGCTGGGGGTGAAGCCCTTAATTTTGCAGCCCATGCATCAAAATTTAAGGAGTTCAATGTTTCGATATTGGGTGCGGTTGGACAGGACTCTTACGCAAAATTTATTATGGATTCTATTTCTGATAAGAGAATAGATATAAGCCATGTAAGAGTAGAAAAGGATAAAGTAACTGCGAATAATCGTACATATCTTACAGCTGGCGGTGACAGATATTACAAAGATGATTCGTGGACGGGTGATATTGTTGATAAAATGATATTGGACCATGATGAATTGGAGTTTATCAAAAAATCAGATGTTGTATTTGTACATTTTTGGGCAGGCTGTTTTGGACAAATTATAGATTTAAAAAAGAATAATAACTTCAGATTGGCAGTGGATTTTGTAGAATATCGTAATTTTAAAGAGATGGAAAAATATGCACCATATATAGATTATTTCATGATTAGTGGAGAGAAATCAATTCTCCCAATATTTGAGGCGTTTTCAAAGAAGTATAAAGGACTATTTAATGTGTCTTTAGCTGATAAAGGAAGTGTTACATATCATAATGGTGAAAAGTATTTTGTTCAAGCTAATGAAGTTAAAGAAGTAATTGATACTACAGGTTGTGGAGATAGCTACCATGCAGGATTTGTATGTTCACATTTGATAAATGGGAATATTTATGAGGCTATGAGAGTTGGGACAGAATTAGCAACAGAGACTCTGTCTCATTATGGTGGATTTTAACAAATTCAAGTTTGTAGAGGACTTGAGCAAAGCAGAAAATCGGATTTTTGATAAAAATATACAGGCAGCAATAAAATACTAACAGAATGGAGAAATGAAATGGAATACAGAAAATTTAACAATATGATAATAGCAAGGATTGACAAAGGAGAGGAGATATTAGAGCAACTGAAAGCAATTGCCATAAATGAGAATATAAAGCTTGCCGGTATCAATGCTCTCGGAGCTATCAATGATTTCACAGTCGGAGTATATAAGACAGATGAGAAGAAATATTACTCAAACAGCTTTAAAGGATATTATGAAATTACATCACTGACAGGCACGATCAATACAATGGATGGAGAATATTATGCGCATCTTCATATGAGTGCCGGAAATGAGAAAGGCGAAGTGTTTGGAGGACACCTGAACCGGGCTGTTGTCAGTGCAACCTGTGAAATGGTAATTACGATAATTGATGGAAAAGTTGACAGAATTCATGATGAAGAAACAGGACTTAATATATTTAAGTTTGATTGAGCATGTGTGAAAATGGAAGATATATTTGACATAAGAGAGGTTAAATGCTAGTATACTATTAAAAAGGTGCTACCGATAGACGGTTAGCCTGATATATTTTAGTTACAAAAATAACCGCGATAGTTTGTCAGACCAGGGCGGTTATTTTTGTGTCTTATGATTGCTCTCAGAACCAACGGTATAACCAAGAGCAAAGCAAGTAATACATAAGCTGATGATGGCTATAAAAAGCTCCGTTGTAAGCATAAGTACAAACCGCCTCGAAAGATTTCCCCCAAGGGATTTCTATGTAAGCACAGGCTATAACTCCTGTGGAGAAGGCTAACCGCCTACCGAATAGGGTAGCACCAAATATATTATAACAGATATGTGTAAAAAAAAACAATACAAATTATAGAAATATCGGAATTTGAGGTGCGATTGATGAAAATTATTGAAGTTAAAGAGAATAAAAAACAATATCTTGATTTACTCCTCTTAGCAGATGAGCAGGAAGATATGGTTGATCGTTATCTTGATAACGGTAAGATGTATGTACTTGATGATAATGGGGTCAAGTGCGAGTGTGTCATAACGGATGAAAAAAATGACATACTCGAAATCAAGAACATTGCGACAGTTCCAGAATATCAAGGGAAAGGTTATGCAAGAGCCTTAATTGAGTTTATTGTTAATAATTACAGAGAGCAATACGCCATTCTGCAAGTGGGAACAGGCGATAGTCCGCTGACAATACCATTTTATGAAAAGTGTGGTTTTGTCCGTTCGCATATCATATCAAATTTCTTTACAGATAATTACGACCACCCAATCTATGAGAATGGAATGCAGTTGGTAGATATGGTGTATTTGCAAAGACCTTTATAATTTTAATTCCTGTTTGCTTATCTGACAGAAGTATTTGGCAAAAGAAATATTGAATTTGTTTGTGAGATTCAACCGGATGAAGAAATCAATGCTCTCGGAGCTATCAATGATTTTACAGTCGGAGTATACGATGTCATTGGTAAAGCAAAAAGACGGGACTGCTATTGTAACACGGGGATAGCAAATTAATTTGCAAAAAAATTGACATGGCAGAGTTGATTGCCAAAGAAGGAATAATAAATGCACAAAAACAGTTTGCTCAAGATGTTTTGAGCGGATTGACGGAAGAAGAAAAGCATATGTGCATTGGTGTATTTGACAAGATCTGCAATAATGCAGAAGAGCATTTAAGAAAGTATAAGGAGCAGGCAGATGAAAACTAAGTTTTGTGTAAAGAAAAGAACCTTGCTGTTGATTGCCGGTATTGTGTGGATGATCGCCGGGGTTAATGTCGCAAGGCTGGGAGTGATATCATATTTCAATATTGAACGAAAATGGTATTTATATTTGATGACCTTATTTGTGTTTCTTCTTTTTGGTTCCATGTTCTTTAAGATGAGCCAAAAACACACAAAGCGGATTCTGGGATATGAAGAATATCGGCCGTTCTGGCATTTTTTTGATTTGAAAGCCTATTTAATTATGGCATGTATGATGAGCGGAGGCATTGGATTTCGGGCAGCGGGTATTTTCCCGGAGATGTTTATTGCGTTTTTTTATTCCGGATTGGGACTGGCTTTGGCATCAGCGGGAGTTATTTTTACAAGAAACTATTTGTTTTATAGTCAATTAATTGAAAAGAAGCAAGATTAATAATGAAAGTATCAGAGCAGTACGCGGCAGTAATGATAAAATAAAAAGGCAGCTGGGGCTTGTACTTGCAACTTTCCCACAATTCCTATATCATGGAATATAACATTACAATTGACAAGAAGATGGAGGCCATTATGGAACAGGTGACATTACAGATTCAGTATTTAAATGATATGATTACGCGGTTAGAGTATATTGACGGGAAATCCGACTGGATCGATCTGCGGGCAGCAGAACGGGTAGAGATGAAGGCCGGAGAGTTCCGCCTGATTCATCTAGGCGTAGCAATCAAACTGCCGGAAGGATATGAGGCACATATCGTACCACGGAGCAGTACCTTTAAGAATTTTGGAATCATTCAGACCAATTCGATGGGAATTATTGATGAGAGCTATTGCGGCCCGAATGACTGGTATCGGTTCCCGGCACTGGCAATGCGTGATACCGTGATCGAGGTGAATGACCGGATCTGTCAGTTCCGGATCGAGAAGCATCAGCCTCAGGTGGTATTTGAAGAAGTGAAGGAGCTTTCGGGACAGGATCGGGGCGGCTTTGGAACCACCGGCGTTCAGTAGACGGCTCACGGCAGGATATCTAAAAACAAAATTAATAACCCTGAGGGGCTTTGAATGAGATGGAGGTATGAGTGATGGATCCGGATAAGTCAATCAAAAAAGCAAAAGAGAACCTGATTATTTCTTCGGTCATATTGTGTGTGACCGGAATCGTATTTATGGTATTTCCCGGGACGATGGTAAACCTGGTCGGATGGATACTTGGTATTGTGTTCTTTGTACTTGGCATGGTGAAGCTGATCGGATATATCCGCAGTCAGTTACTGACATCGGATCTGGTGTTCAGTATTATCTGCATTATAATCGGAGGACTGCTATTTGCACATCCGGGATGGGTGATGTCATTTTTGTCCATTATTATCGGTATTTATGTGCTGGCAGAGGGTGCTCTTAAGATTAAGGTTTCCATAGATGCGAAGAAGCAGCAGGCAAGAGGCTGGTGGGCACTTTTGATCTTTGCGTTGGTCAGCGTCGCCATCGGTGTACTTCTGGTATTTAAACCGTTTGGAGTCGGTAAGGTATTCATGTTTATGGTAGGTCTGGCATTGCTGTTGGGTGGTGTACAGAATATTATCCATGCAGTCTATACGGAAAAGATTTTAAATGAGATGAACCGGGATATCATCGATATGGATGAATATATGGAGAATAATAAGCAGTTATAAGAATAGCCGGGAAAGCATTTGTGTAGAATTTGTGAAATTGCGGAAACGGCTTGACAATTGAAAATGATATGTTAGAATATGGTTCGGAATCAAACAGTTCGTATATGAACAATTTGGTTCCGAACTTTTTTGCACTATGACAGTGAAAAATGCGGGATGCTTTGCCTGCGATATGAATGAATAGAAAGGAGACGGATCGATGGAGAAATATATAAGAGAACCGGAATGCCTGGGAAATATGGTAATTATATTGTCGAATCAGCTGAAGCATTATCTTCACCGTGCGGCGGAAGAGGAGGGAATCAGCGGTTCGCAGAGCCGGATCTTGCATTTCCTGGCCCTGGAGTCACAGGAACGGGATGTATATCAGAAGGATGTCGAGGATTTCTTCTGCCTCAGACGCTCAACGGTGACACAGAATCTGCAGAGCATGGAGAAGAATGGACTGATCACCAGATCCAGTGTGACGAGCGATGCGCGACTGAAAAAGCTGGTGCTGACAGAGCAGGGAATGGAGCTGGAGTGCCGGATCCATAACCGGGTACAGGATATGGAACGGATGCTAAGTGAGGATCTGACTAAGGCGGAACGGGAGGAGTTTCAGGCAGTTCTGATAAAACTGAGCCGGAAAATGGAGACTGCCGGAATAGATGGGAAAGGAGATAGATGCGGATGTTAAAAACACTATTAAAACAGGTAAAGGAATTTAAGAAGTCATCCATTGCAACTCCCTGCTATATGCTGGTGGAAGTGCTGATGGAGACGGTGGTTCCGCTTCTGATGGCATCGATCATTGATGATGGTGTAAATGTACCGGGCGGTAATATCCGGCATATCTGTATTGTCGGACTCTGGATGGTCCTGGCAGCGGCAGTCGGACTGGTTGCGGGTATTCTGGGCGGTAAATATGGTGCTTACGCATCAGCCGGATTGGCACGGAATCTCCGGAAGTCCATGTTTGCAAACATTCAGACATTCTCGTTTTCAAACATTGATAAATACAGTACGGCCGGGCTGGTAACGAGACTGACCACGGATGTTACGAATGTGCAGAATGCATACATGATGGTGCTCCGGATGGGAACCAGAGCAACAGCGAGTCTGATCTGCGCAATGGCTGCAGCATTTCTGGTAAATGCCAGAGTAGCTACCGTATATCTGATCGCAGTTATTTTCCTGGGAGGAATCCTGGCATTGATCATTTCGCTGGCAATGAAGTATTTCAACGAAGTGTTTCGGAAATATGATGACCTGAATGCCAGTGTGCAGGAGAATGTATCCGGCATTCGTGTGGTAAAGGCATATGTCAGAGAAGAATATGAGACGAATAAATTTGCACAGGCAAGTGCGAAGGTCTACAACATGTTTGTGAAGGCGGAGAGTGTCATTGCCTGCAATATGCCGGTTATGATGCTTGCGGTGTATGCCTGCATCCTGATCATCAGCTGGCTGGGAGCCCATATGATCGTAGGAGGCAGTCTGACAACCGGTGATCTGATGAGCCTTCTGACTTATTGTATGAATATTCTGATGAGTCTGATGATGCTTTCCATGGCATTTGTTATGATCAGTATGAGTACCGCCAGTGTGGAACGTATCTCAGAGGTCTTAAATGAGACCAGTGACCTGCAGAATCCGGAGCATCCGGTCCTGGAAGTGCCGGATGGCAGCGTAGAGTTTCGGAATGTGAACTTCCGGTATAAGCAGGATGCTGAAGGATATGTGTTAAAGAATATTAATTTGAGTATTAAATCAGGCGAGACCCTAGGAATCATCGGCGGCACCGGAAGTGCCAAGACAAGCCTGGTGAATCTGATCAGTCGTCTGTACGATGTGACGGACGGCTGCGTGCTGGTAGGCGGACGGGACGTCAGGGAGTATGACATGGAGACACTGCGGAATCAGGTATCGGTAGTGCTTCAGAAGAATACGCTTTTTAGCGGAACGATTTATGAGAACTTAAGATGGGGAGATAAGAATGCGACCGATGAGGAATGTCAGAGAGCCTGCAAGCTTGCCTGTGCGGATGAGTTCATAGAGCGCTTTCCGGAGAAATATAATACTTACATTGAGCAGGGTGGCACGAATGTATCCGGTGGACAGAAGCAGCGGCTTTGTATTGCAAGAGCCTTGTTAAAGAAGCCTAAGATCCTGATTCTGGATGATTCGACCAGTGCTGTGGATACGGCAACCGATGCTAAGATCCGCCGGGCGTTTGTGGAGGAGATTCCGGATACGACCAAGATCATAATTGCACAGCGAATTTCCAGTGTGCAGCAGGCAGACCGGATCGCAGTTATGAATGAGGGACAGCTGGTGGCTGTAGGTAATCATGAGGAGCTTTTAAAAGCTTGTGAGATCTATCGGGAAGTTTATGAGTCACAGACCAAGGGAACCGGTGATTTTGATGAAGAAGTAGGATAGGAGGAATGCAGATATGAAGGCAAAGAAGAAAGCAGGCATGCAGCCACCACAGGATGCCGGTAAGATCCTGAAGCGGCTGGCCGGTGTATTGATGAAGCATTATGGTGTGCATCTGGTTATCGTGGCAATCTGCATTATTATAAATGTACTGGCGAATGTTCAGGGAACGATGTTTATGCAGACGCTGATCGATGATTTCATCAGCCCGTTACTGCAGGCGGAGGTGCCGGATTTTCAGCCGTTGCTGCATCAGCTGATCCGAGTGGCATGCTTCTATGCGGTCGGTATCGGAGCGGCCTATGCCTATAACCGGATCATGGTAAATGTGACACAGGGCACACTGAAATACTTCCGGGATGCGATGTTTGAGAAGATGGAAACCTTGCCGATCAAGTATTTTGACACACATGCGCATGGAGATATCATGTCTATTTATACGAATGATACCGATACGCTTCGCCAGATGATCAGTCAGGCAATGCCGCAGTTTTTCTCCAGTGCGATCACGATCATCAGTACGGTGGTCTGCATGGTTATGTTAAATATTCCGCTGACCCTGCTGACATTTGTTATGGTAGGTATCATGCTGGTATTTACGAAGAAGTACAGCAGTCTGTCCGGAAAGTATTTTATCGCACAGCAGAAGGATATCGGTAATCTGAACGGTTATATCGAGGAAATGATGGAGGGCCAGAAGGTGGTTAAGGTATTCTGCCACGAGGAGGCGAATGAAGAGCGGTTTGATCAGCTGAATGACCGGCTGTTTGACAGTGCATATCAGGCCAATAATTTCTCCAACCGATTAGGTCCGGTCAATGCACAGATCGGTAATATCAGTTATGTATTCTGTGCGATTGTCGGCGGTATTCTGGCAATCGGAAATATCGGCGGGTTCACGCTGGGTGGACTGGCCAGCTTCCTGACCTTCAACAAGAGCTTTAATATGCCAATCAACCAGATCAGCATGCAGATCAATGCAATCGTTATGGCTATGGCGGGGGCAGAGAGAATCTTCAAGCTGCTGGATGAGGAGCCGGAGGTAGACGAAGGCTATGTAACACTGGTAAATGCGAAAGAACAGGACGGTACGCTGGTGCCGTGCAAGGAACGGACCGGTATGTGGGCATGGGAGCATCAGCATCAGAATGGAGATGAGACAACCTATGTACCGTTGAAGGGTGATGTGGTGTTTGATGATGTAGATTTTGGATATAATGATGAGAAGATCGTGCTTCATAATGTGACACTGTTTGCAGAGCCGGGACAGAAGATCGCATTTGTAGGCTCGACCGGAGCCGGTAAGACAACGATCACGAATCTGATCAACCGGTTTTATGATATTCAGGATGGTAAGATCCGATATGACGGCATTAATATCAACAAGATAAAGAAGGCGGATTTAAGACGCTCGCTCGGAATTGTACTGCAGGATACGCACCTGTTTACTATGACTGTGCGGGAGAATATCCGGTACGGAAGACTGGATGCAACCGATGAAGAGGTAGAGGCAGCGGCGAAGCTGGCGAATGCGGATGGATTTATCCGGAGACTGCCGAAGGGATATGATACTGTTCTGACCGGAGACGGTGCAAACCTAAGTCAGGGGCAGCGGCAGCTGCTGGCAATCGCACGGGCGGCCGTTGCGGATCCGCCGGTTCTGATCCTGGATGAGGCAACCAGCTCCATTGATACCAGAACAGAGAAGCTGGTTCAGGATGGCATGGATAAATTAATGGCAGGCAGAACCACATTTGTAATTGCACACAGACTATCGACAATTCAGAATAGTGATTGTATTATGGTATTGGAGCAGGGACGGATTATTGAACGCGGAAGTCATGAGGATCTGTTAAAGCAGCAGGGACGTTATTACCAGCTCTATACCGGCAATGCGGTATTATCATAGAAAGGATTGCAGGAGGAAGACAGACATGTCATTGAAATTTGGAATTATAGGCGCCGGACATATGGCAGAACGGATGGCGGATACCGTGCGGCAGATGAAGCAGGTAGAGCTTTATGCAGTTGCATCCAGAACGGAAGAAAAGGCAAAGGCCTTTGCCGAAAAATACGGAGCAAAGGTACACTATGGGAATTATGAGACATTAATTCAGGATGAGCAGGTGGAATTGATTTATATTGCAACGCCGAATCATCTGCATTATGCACAGGCAAGAGCCTGTATTCTGGCCGGAAAACCAGTGCTTTTGGAAAAGCCGTTTGCATTAAATGAGCAACAGGCACAGGCACTGATCGACCTGGCGGAGATGCATCAGGTATTTTTATGTGAGGCAATGTGGGTACGGTTTATGCCATTGATGCAGCAGTTGAAGAAGACATTGGAGAAGGGCGCCATTGGTGAGGTGACATCGGTGATCGCGGATATCGGCTATGACCTGAAGGACAAGGATCGGGTGAATCGTCTGGATATGGGCGGTGGTGCATTGTTGGATATCGGTGTATATCCGATCACATTTGCACTGCAGATTCTGGGACGGGAGATAGATAATATCTCGACTTCCATGGTTCGGATGAATTCCGGCGTGGATGCCCAGGAGTTTATAAACCTGGTGTATGAGAACGGCGCGATTGCAGGTCTGTATTCTACGATGTTATCCAATACGGATAAACAGGGAAAGATTTACGGAACCGACGGCTATGTGCTGGTGAAGGATATTAATAATTATCGGTCCTATGAGGTATATGATGCACAGGGAAACTGTCTGGAGCGGTCAGAACGGCCGGAACAGATCAGTGGATTGGAATATGAGGTAGAGGCCTGTGTGCATGCGATTCAGGCGAAGAAGCTGGAATGCCCGCAGATGACACATGCAGATACGCTGTTTATGATGCGGATTCTGGATACTGTGAGAAGAACCTGGGATATGAAGTTCCCTCAGGAAGAGACCGTATAGATGCCGGAACCATCCCCGATGGGTTCCTCAATCTGATCTAAAATAAAGTCATATAATTTCTGATAGGTAGCTGCATTGTAATGCAGGCCGTCGGAGCTGGAGAAACCGGTTTCCAACAGAAAATGATACGTATCAATATAATGAATGGGAAGTGCCCTGGTGGATGCCGGGGCATTTTCTGTATCCGGAAGAGATGTGTTGTAGGCTTCGATCCAGGTCTCCATGGAAGTATTAAAGGCTTCTATCCGGGTATTAGTAACACTGGTGCAGGGAGCACAGCAGGGATTCACCGAGATGATGTAGATAGGGCAGTCTTTCCAGCAGGTGTTGGCATAGGTTTCATATAAGGCCTGATAGGCAGAGACCTTTGTTAGATCATTGACACCCAGATTCAGGAGCAGGATCCGGGGCGCGGAGGAGGTCAGGTCAGACCGGCCGGAGAACCAGGAATAGCCCTGTCCCACTTTAGCAGTAAAAGAAGCATAGGACAGATTTGGTGTGTCAGAGGGGAGCGATTGCTGCATACCGACAGTCCGGGAATCACCGATGAAATGCAGGGGATAGTTCGGTGTATAACGGATGGTTGTCCCATCGGAACGTTTGGGGACAGAACCGGTGGGAGTGATGCGGGGAGCCGGCAGATAGGTGAACTCTGCCGGGGTGAAGTCGGAACCGGTACAGTAAAAAATGAGTAATGCTGCCAGAAGCAGGCAGGAACACAGATATCGTAAACGCATAAGTATATCACTCCATTTCTATAGTATTCCGGGAGAATTTGTCTCCTGTAATGATTCAGATAGGTTGTACCACAGGACGGATGATGGTTTTGGCAGAAAACTGCCGGGAACGTTCGACAGACAGAAAAAAATATGTTATTCTAAAGGATAACAATACTGGAAGTAGTAAGGGAGTACGGAATGGAAACAGGAATTGCATGGAAAATATTAGGGATAGAGCCGACAGAGGATGAGGAACAGCTTAAGGCACAGTATCACAAGCTGCTGGTCGGTGTGAATCCGGAGGATGATCCGGAGGGCTTTAAGCGTCTGCGGGAGGCATACGAGACTGCAGTGGATGCAGCTAGACACCCGTTACAGGAGCCGATAGAGGAGGAAGAAAAGGACGAGATCGGACAGTGGCTGGATAAGGTCGGAAATGCCTACTGGTATCTGTCGAGCAGGAATGATCCGGCATGCTGGAAGGAGCTTCTGGAGGATCCGGTGTGTATCGGACTGGATACGGCACTGGAGGCCAGAGAGCGGTTTCTGGTATTTATGATGCAGCATGTGTATGTCAGTCAGGAAATCTGGCAGCTGATCGACCGGGAGTTCCATATCATCGGAGAACGGGAAGAACTGGAAGAAAAGTTTCCGGAGGAATTCCTTGATTATATAAAGTACCAAGTAGAAAATAAGAACTTTGTACCATATGAGAAGCTGGAGATTCTGGGATTGGATGAAGCAGAGATCCGGATCGACTCATATCTGCAGGCATATTTTGATATTAAGACAGCGGTTGACCGCGGAGAATTAGAGGGGATCCATCAGAAGATAGATGCGCTGAAAGACTATGAGGTCAGACATCCGTATGAGAATGTGGAGCGTCTGAAGGTGGCATTGCTGGAGAAAGAACCGGGCAAGGCAGTCGCACTGGCGGAGAAGCTGCTGGAGGACAATCGGGGCGATGTCTATGTGGAGTATTGGAGCGGCTGTGCCTACCGGGAGAATGAACGGTGGGAGCCGGCGAAGGACTGCTGGCAGCGGATTTTAGATCGGTATCCGGAGAATTATAATGCAAGAGCAGCAATGGCAGGATACCGGATGCATCAGGGAGAGTACTTAGAGGCAAAGGAAATGATCATGGACCTGCTGGAGGAGAATGGCAGGGATGAAGATGTACTTGATATGATGCGGCAGCTGAATGAACCGTTGTTGCAGTATTATCGGGAGGAAGCGGAAAAAAATCCGGAAGATAAGGAACCGGTGATCGAGGCATGCTGGTGTCTGTTCCAGAATGAACGGTTTAAAGAGGCAATTAAGACCTTGGAAGAGCTTCATATTACAGAGGACGAAGATGCATATTATGATTATGTAAATATGATGGGCCGCTGTTATCTTGGGGAGAATCAGTATGAGCAGGCAATCCCGTATCTTCTGAAATGGGAAGCGGCCAGAGAGAACCTTGTGGATGATGGCAGTGAGAAATACAGAAAGCGTAGAAGCCGGGAAGGGTTTATTAAATCTGCAATCGGCATGGCATATTACAAGTTAAAGGATTACGAGCAGGCAGCCGGATATCTGGAGGAAGGAACGAAGCTGGAAGCAGATCAGGCGGCACGGCATTCCTTTATGGATCTGCTGTCACAGGTGTATTATGAGAATGGTCAGTATCAGAAATGTGCAGATGCCTGTACTGCCATTATTGAGGAGGATCCGTCTTATTATCCGGCCTATCTGCGGAGACAGCAGGTGTATTTTGAACTGCAGGACGGACAGAATGTAGTAGATGATTACTATAATGCGATCCGGATTTTTCCGGCATACTATAAGCCGTATCTTCTGGCGGCGAAGGTGTTCTGCATCTACCGGCAGTATGAGGATGCGAAGAAGGTCATAGAAGCAGCGAAGGAAGAAGGGATTCATCATGAGTCCATTCAGTATATGGAGATCCGGATCATGCGGAATCTGGCAGCAACTCCGGAGGAATCCGAGAAGGTGCTGGAGCTGTGTGAGACATTAAGACAGGAGCTGCAGGAGAAGCAGGCGGCCGGAGATGTGACCGGTGAGAAGACAGAGCTTCAGGTATTTGATGAGGAGATGAAGAAGGACGGAATGGCCGGTGAGGCTGTGGATATGCAGGACCTGATACTGGAAGAAGTAATACTCTATATGGATATGGATAAAGAGGAGAAGGCACTGGAGCTGATCGCCGAGGTCTATAAGGAGCCACATGTGAACTATCGGTTCCATTGGATCCGGGCAGACATCCTGCGGGATCAGAAGAAATATACGGAAGCTATAAAGGAGTATAAATATCTACAGAAAACCGTGGCAGAGAATGATGAGTTTATATATAACAGTGGTGTCTGCCTGTACCGGATGGGAGAAATGGAGGAAGCGGAGAAGGAGTTTCGGTTAACCCTGCAGAAGAATCCGGAGCATGCGAGTGCCCATCATTATCTGATGGAGATATATTCCCGGAAATACCAGCAGACAGAGGATATACAGTATTATAAGTCAGCACTGGAGGAGATCAATGCACAGCTTGAACTCGTTCCGGATGCATATTATTATATTGAACGGGGTCTCCTTTATATGGATCATTATGAGTTTGAACCGGCGATCGCAGATTATAAGAAGGCACTGGAGCTGGAGCCGGATAACCTGTATGCATACAATAATATCGGATATGCATTGCGGATACAGGGACGGTATGAAGAGGCCGTTCCGTATTTCAAGCAGGCCATCGAGCGTATGGAAGATGAGCATACCCTGCTTCCGTTTATGAATCTGGCGCGGACCTATGAGGCGATGCAGCAGTGGCAGGATGCGATCGAGACCTTGAAGCAGGCAGCGGCGGAGTTCGGTGTCGAGCGTAGAGTCTATCTGGCAATGAGTGATTATTATATGGTGCTCGGAGAGGTTGACCGGGCACTGAAAACCTTAAATATTGTTCAGAAAAAGGGATTGATCAATGAGAATGATTACCTTGAAAAGAAAGCAAAGTTATATGTGATCGCAGGCAATAAGGAGAAGGCAATCGATGCGTATCAGGATCTGCTGGCTTATGGAAAGGCAATTACCGGACATGAGAAGGATGACTGGGAAATGCGGGCAGAGGTTCTGGAAGAATGGGGCCTGTACCTGTTTTATTGCAGAGATCTGAAGCCGGCGATCAAGATCCTGAAACAGTCCATGAAGATCCGTGTAAAACAGGGATTGGATTTTGAAAATACCGGAACACATCTGGCGGTGGCTTATTATCTCAGAAAAGAGTATGCCAAGGCGGCTAAGATCGCCAGACAGGTGATGGATGTGGTCAGCTCTGAGGAACGTTACCTGTCATTTGTGGCACTGGCGCCGGTACGAATGGTCTACCGGGCACAGCTTTATATGTGCCTGCGGGATTATACGAAGATGAAGGAGCTGTTACAGCGTGTCGGCAGTATACCGAAGTGCAAGCACTGTACCCACACCCGCTGCTCGGAAGTAATGATCGTATGGGGCATGTACGAAGAAGCACAGGGACATGTGCAGAAGGCGCTGGAATATTACCGGGAAGGCTTAAGCTATGATCCTTGGGATCAGGAGCTGGTTCTGGCAATCCGGAATCTGGACCGGCATGCAGAGGAGTAACCGAGTTAAGAAATACAGAGACAGAAAGGTGAACGACATGATAATAGGAATCGATCTTGGAACCACCAATAGTTTAGTGGCTTATTATACAGAAGAAGGACCCAGAATCATACCGAACCGTCTGGGAAAGAATCTGACACCATCCATTGTCAGTGCAGACGGGGATGAGATTTATGTGGGTGAGACCGCAAGGGAACGGATGCTCCTGTATCCGGAAACGGCGGCAAGTGTCTTTAAACGGACAATGGGAACGGATAAGAAATATCATCTGGGGAATCATTTCTTTACTTCAGAGGAACTGTCCTCCTTTGTACTGCGCTCTCTGAAGGAAGATGCAGAGGTGTATCTGGGTGAAGAGGTGACAGAGGCAGTCATCAGTGTGCCGGCATATTTTAATGATGCCAGAAGAAAAGCAACGAAACGGGCGGGAGAGCTGGCCGGGTTAAAGGTAGAGCGGATCATCAGTGAGCCTACGGCGGCAGCTATCGCCTATGGATTATATGAATGTAAGGAGGATGCTAAGTTTCTGGTGTTTGATCTGGGTGGCGGCACCTTTGATGTATCGATTCTGGAACTATCCGGTCCGATTCTGGAAGTACGGGCAGTTGCAGGTGATAACTTCCTGGGCGGCGAGGATTTTACCAATGTATTGGAGAATATGTTTTTTGAAAAATTTCCGCAATTGGATCGGGAGGCGATGGACCGGAAGACCCTGCGGTATGTTCATAAGCAGGCGGAAAGCTGTAAGATCGGCTTTGAGAATGAACGGGTATCGACAATGACCTGTGTGATCCGGGAAGAGACCTACGAGTATCCGATTGATATCAATGATTATGAGAAGCAGTGTGAGGAACTGCTGGAACGGATCCGGATTCCGGTACGGAAGAGTCTGGCAGACTCCAGACTGCGGCTGTCAGAGATTGATAAGGTGGTTCTGGTAGGCGGCGCTACCAAGCTTCCGGTTGTGCGGAAGTTTGTAAGCAAGCTGTTCCGGAGTCTGCCGGATACCAGTGTAAATCCGGATGAGGCGATTGCATTGGGTGCAGCCGTTCAGGCAGCCATGAAAGAACGGAAGGATTCTATCCGGGAGATCATTCTGACAGATGTATGTCCGTTTACACTGGGAACCGAGGTCGCAGTGGAGCGGGAGAACGGTGGTTATGAAAGCGGCTATTTCTGTCCGATCATTGAGCGGAATACCGTGATACCGGCCAGCCGGACGGAGACTATGTATACGATCCGGGATAATCAGTCACTGGTGGAGGTCTCTGTTTTGCAGGGCGAGAGCAGGTTCGCATCTAATAATCTGTTGCTTGGAAAGCTGGAAATCGAGATCCCGAAGGCGCCGAAGGGGCAGGAGAGTATCGATGTTACCTACACATATGATGTGAATTCCATTCTGGAAGTTCAGGTAAAGGTGAATTCTACAGGAAAGACTGTAAAGCAGATCCTGAAGGGACAGCAGGTCGATATGACGGATGAAGAGATTGCCGCACGTATGGAAGAATTGGCTTATCTGAAGATTCCGCCGAGAGAACAGGAAGAAAACAAGCTGCTTCTGCTTCGTGGAGAGCGATTATATGAAGAAAGTCTTGGAGATGAGCGTAAGATTGTAGAGCATGCCCTGCAGAAATTTGACCAGGCATTAAATACACAGGATCCGGCTAAGATCGAAGCTGCACGAGGGGACTTTCGGGCATTTCTGGAGGAATGGGAGGATAATGTATAAAAAGAATCAAGGAAAAAATAATAAAGATATTTAAAATGCGCAAGGACAGCAACTCAAGAGGGGGGGAGAGCACTGTCCTTGCTTTTGGGAGTTAAAGTATGTAAATGAGGGAGGGTTCCAACAGAGATAATAATCATAAAGTTCATTGTCTGCGAGATGGGAGTCAAAACAGATTCTGAACTCATCTCTGGAGAAACCTTTTATTTACATTGTTATAATAGCATGGCAATAGGATAGGTTATATCAAATTGATGCCATATGTTGTAAAATCAAGCTGAACTTGACGGAAAAGAATGAAAAGGGTAAAAAAACGCCGGCCCCTGTAAAAGATAATGAATACGAAAAGGGTTTGTATAAAGAAAGTATAAAGATTCTGTATATACTTGCAGAGGAATTTGAAGTGTTGTATAATTGACGTTGTATCGCTGTTTTGGTGATAATTATCTGGACAACAATGGGTAATTATCGGAAAATAAGCATAAAGTGGTTTAGAATATTAAGGAGGGTTTTGAAATGGGAATTTTAAAAAGATTTGGAGACATCATGTCTGCAAACATTAACGCATTATTGGATAAGGCAGAGGATCCGGAGAAGATGATCGATCAGTATTTACGGGATTTGAATAGTGATCTTGGTAAAGTAAAGGCTGAAACAGCCGCTATTATGGCAGATGAGCAGCGCGCTAAACGTGAGCTGGATGAGTGTACGGCTGAAGTAAATAAGATGCAGGCATATGCAGAAAAGGCTCTGATAGCCGGCAATGAAGAAGATGCCAGAACATTTCTTACCAAGAAGACAGAGCTTTCTAATAAGCAGGCAAGCCTTCAACAGGCATATGATTTGTCAGCTGCTAATGCACAGAAGATGCGTCAGATGCATGATAAGCTGGTAAAAGATATCAATGATTTAAATTCCAGAAGAGATGAGATTAAGGCAAAGGTAAGAGTTGCCAAGGCTCAGGAACGTATTAATGAAATGGGAAGTTCTATGGGCGGAGCTGAAGCATCTATGTCTGCATTTGACAGAATGGAAGCAAAGGCGAATAACATGTTGGATAAAGCAAATGCAATGGCAGAGCTTAACAGCACTTCAGAAAAGAAGTCTATGGATGACCTGACTGCAAAATATGACTCTGCTCCGACAGCAGATGTTGAGGATGAACTGGCAGCATTGAAGGCTAAGATGGGTCTGTAATTGCCGGAAGGTTAGATAGAGCAGGGAGGCTAGAAGATGGGTTTGTTTTCAAATCAGTTGGCAAATGTAGTTGAATGGGAAGAGTACCGGGATGATGTCCTGTTCTGGAAATGGTCCAATAAGGAGATTAAGAAGGGTTCCAGACTGATCCTCCGTCAGGGGCAGGATGCTATCTTTATGTATAACGGAAAGGTAGAAGGTATCTTTAAGGACGAGGGAAGTTATGATATTGAGACACAGATCATTCCTTTCCTGTCTACTCTAAAAGGGTTTAAGTTCGGCTTCAACAGCGGAATACGTGCAGAAGTATTATTTATTAATACGAAGCAGTTCAATATTAAGTGGGGTACACCGACACCGGTCCGGATACAGGCACCGGGACTTCCGGGAGGACTTCCGATCCGTGCGAATGGTTCTTTTGATGTGAAGATCTCAGATTATCTAGTATTTATTGAGAAGATCGCAGGAGTGAAGAAACAGTATACGATCACAGAGGTTCGGGAGCTGATGCAGTCTATGTTATCAGGACTTCTGATCCGTTGGATTTCAAAGGTTGGACAGGATATCTTCAACTTGCAGGCGAATATCACGGAGATCCAGAATGGAGTCAAAGAAGATCTGGATATGGAGTTTGTGAAGATCGGACTATCGGTTGTGAATTTCCGAATCGATGAGTTCTCTTATCCGGAGAATATTACCAAGCGTGCCGATCAGGCAGCAGAGTATTCCATGGTTGGTGACATGAACCGGTTCCAGCAGGTCAGCATGGTAGATGCAATGACAAGACCGGGGAACAATGGTACTGCGAACGGAAGCAATATGATGAATACCATGATGGGCGCCCAGATGGGAATGATGATGGGACAGCAGATGATGAATAACATGAATGCGATGAACCAGAATCCTGCCGGTCAGGGAAACATGAATCAGGGAGCACAACCGGTGCAGAATGGCGGTGGAGCAATTCCGAAGTTCTGTCCGGATTGCGGAACTCCGACGAATGGTAATCGGTTCTGCGGCAATTGCGGTAAGCAGTTGGGCTAGAAATTATAATTCTAAAATTAGAATCGGAAGGGTTGCTGAAGGAAAACTTCGGCGCCCTTTTTGCGTTATCTTTCAAAAAAACTTTCAATGAATGAAAAGTTTTCATACAAATTCTATGAGAAAATCTTAGGAATACAAATCTTAATAAAATCGACATAAAAGTACTATTGTAAATGCATATGAACACTGGTAGAATACAGGTGAAAAAAGAAGCAACATTAGCATAGAGAAAAGGCGAAAAGAGGCGGAAGATATGCAAACCAGTATCCTAAAGTATCTAGAGGAAAGTACAGATAAATACCCTGATAAAATTGCTGTAATTGATGAAAGGGATAGCTTGTCATATAGGGAGCTGCTTTATGATTGCAAATGTATCGGGAGCGGGCTTGCAGTTACGATATCGGCCCATGCTCCGGTAGGTATTTATATGGAAAAAAGTGCAGATGCATTGTGTGCCTTTCTGGGAACAGTATATGCGGGAGGGTGTTACTCGTTTTTAAATCCGGAGCTTCCGGATAATCGACTTCGGCAGATCCTGTCGGTTCTGCAGCCATGTGTAATTATTACTACCGGACAGATGCATGATATGGCATGCAGGATATTTGAAGGCGTTACGGTCTTGGATATAGAAGAATTGAAGCAGGCAGAACCGGCAGAGGATAGACTGCGGAAGGTGGAGCAGAGCAGGATCGATTTGGATCCTCTATATATTAACTTTACATCCGGTTCGACCGGAGTACCGAAGGGAATTGTAGTTGGGCAACGGAGTGTCATAGACTTTATAGATTGTTTTACCGAATTGTTTCATATTACGGAAGATGACCGGATTGCCAATCAGGCACCGTTTGATTTCGATGTATCGGTAAAAGACATTTATTCATGCCTGAAAGCAGGTGCAACCCTGGTAATTGTACCGCGGAGGCTGTTTTCTGCGCCGACGGAATTGCTGGATTATCTGACAGAGAACCGGGTGACGACACTGATCTGGGCAGTGTCCGCACTTTACCTGATCACGACATTTCACGGATTGGATTATAAGGTGCCGGAAACAGTCAATAAGATTTTGTTTAGCGGTGAAGTGATGCCATATAAGACACTGATGGATTTTAAGAAACATTTACCGGATGCAATGTATGTGAATCTGTATGGACCGACAGAGGTGACTTGCAATTGCACATATCATATTCTGGAAGCGGAGCGTGATTATTCGGATGGAATTCCGATCGGAACAGCGTTTCCGAATGAAGATGTGTTCCTTCTGGATACGCAGGAAAAACGGGTGGAGCAACCGGGAACGATCGGAGAAATCTGTGTACGGGGAACGGCACTTGCGCTTGGATACTATAATGCGCCGGAGCAAAATGAGAAACATTTTACGGCAAATCCGTGGAACACAGCATATCCGGAGCGGATATATAGGACAGGAGACCTCGGAAAATATAATGAGAAAGGCGAACTTTTATTCAGCGGAAGAAAGGATTTTCAGATCAAGTATCTGGGTCACCGGATAGAACTGGAAGAGATTGAACGGGAAATGGCTAAAATTGATGGCGTGGAACGTTGCTGCTGTCTTTTTGATGAAAAGCATTCCAGACTAAAAGGCATTTATACAGGTGCCGTTGAAAAGGGGGAACTCCATAGAATTATGAAAGAGAAACTGCCGGTATTTATGGTGCCCGGTGTACTGATGCGGGTAGAGGAAATGCCAATGACAAAGAACGGGAAAATTGACCGTAAACTGCTAACGGAAATGACAGGCAGAAGAAAGGGAGACAGATAGTATGGATATTCAGAAGATGGATACAGCTTATTATGTATTTGATATCGGAGTATTGAAAAAACGGGTAGCATATCTGAGAAGCCGGCTTCCGCAGTCAGTGCAGCTCTGCTATGCGGTGAAAGCGAATACATTCCTGATACGGGACTTGATCGGTGAGGTGGAACGGTTTGAAATCTGCTCTCCCGGTGAGGCGGTTATTTGTGAAAAAATGAAAGTGCCGGATCATCGGATGGTGATTTCCGGTGTGTATAAGACGCCGGCTGTCATGCGGCGGATGACAGAGCTGGAGGATGACCGGATTTTTACAGTGGAGTCTGCCGAACAGTTTGAATTATTTCTGCAGTTAAGAAAGAAACGCAGAAAGAAGATCCCGCTATTATTACGGATGACAAATAACAGCCAGTTTGGAATGAATCCGGAGGAAATAAAAGAAATCATAAAACAGAGAGAAAAATATCCGGAGCTGGTGATTCGCGGAATTCAGTTTTTCTCGGGAACTCAGAAAAATTCCGTGAAGAAAATAAAAAGAGAGATAAGCCGGCTTGATTTGCTCCTGTCTGAGTTGAAAGAATTATATGGATATGAGGCGCAGGAATTGGAATATGGTCCGGGATTGCCGGTTGCGTATTTTAAAGAAGATGAAATAGATGAAGAGCTTCTACTTGCCGGATTGTCGGAGGCTGTACAGGGGATGGTGAATACTCCCCAGATCGTATTGGAGCTGGGAAGAAGCATCGCAGCCGGCTGCGGCAGTTATTATACGCATGTTGTAGATAAGAAGACCAATGGCGGTCAGAATTATCTGCTGCTTGACGGCGGAATGCATCAGCTTGCATATTTCGGACAGCATATGGCGATGAAACAGCCGTTTCTGAAGCTATGCGGAGAAAAATCGGACAAACAACCGGAGATTGCTTATAATCTGTGCGGTTCACTCTGCTCCATGAATGATATTCTGGCGAAACAGGTACTGCTTCCGGCAACAGAGATCGGCGATTTGATATGTTTTGAAAATGCCGGGGCCTATTGTGTTACCGAGGGAATCGCATTATTTCTGAGCCGGGAGCTTCCGGCAGTCTTCCTCAAAACAGAAGAAGGAGAATATATGTGTGTCCGGGAACCGGTGGAAACAGCCGGACTGAATATGCCGGATGTGAAATTGTAAGAGAAGAGTAAGAAAAAAGAAATTGGATTTTAATGAAACTGCATTACAATAAAGCACGGATTCTGAAAAGGAATCATGAAGAAGGATTATAGAAAGGAAGAGAAAAATGGAACAATTACTTGAAATACTGGAAGATATCCAGCCGGATGTAGACTATAACACATGTGAGGATTTGGTAGATGGACATATTCTGGACTCACTATCGATCATTTCGCTTGTAGCGGAGCTGGAAGATGAGTTTGATATTACAATTCCGGCAGTAGAGATTATTCCTGCCAATTTTAATTCCGCAAAAGCAATATGGAATATGATCGAACGGTTGCAGGAGGAGGAATAAATGCAGTTATCCACACTGTTTCTGGGTGGCAGATATGATACGATGACATCATATTTTTCGATTGCATTTCTGGTGATTTTTCTGCCGGTATGCTTGATTTTATATTCGCTGCTTCCACAGAAATTACGCAAACATTTCCTGCTGGCGGCGAGCTATGGTTTTTTCTGGCTGGTAAGCGGAAAACTGGTCATCTACCTGTTGCTGACAACATTATCTATCCATTATTTCGGTCTGTGGCTGGACCGGATACACAGGACCAGAAACGAAGCGGTTAAGGGAGTGGAAAAGGCAGAGAGAAAAGAGATAAAAAAGCGGTTCCTGAAACAGAGCCGGTGGGTGCTTGCATTTGCGATTGTACTTCATATAGGGGTGCTTCTGACCTTGAAATATTCGCCGTTTTTCACAACGAATCTGAATGCGGTATTTACTATGCTGAAGCTTCCGCTTCAGCTGCAGGTGCCTTCTTATCTCATGCCGATCGGTATTTCGTTCTTTACATTACAGGCAGTGTCCTATCTGATCGATGTATATCGCGAAACGATTCCGGCAGATGATAATATCTTTCGGCTTGGGCTGTTTATGTCGTTTTTTCCGCAGATCGTGGAAGGCCCGATCTGCAGATATGATCAAACAGCACAACAGCTTTGGGAGGTAAAAGGAATTGAATATCATAATCTGAGTCTGGGTCTGCAAAGAGTGGCTTTTGGACTGATGAAAAAGCTGGTCATAGCAGACAGACTGAATCCGTTGGTTAAGGAAGTGTTTGCAAACTATGCGGATTATGAAGGTGGTGTAATTGCACTTGCATCCCTTTGTTATACAATTCAGTTATATATGGATTTTTCCGGAACGATGGATGCAGTTATGGGTATTGGACAGATCTTCGGCGTGAGTATGCCGGAGAACTTTAAACGACCGTTTTTCTCGAAGACAATTTCGGAATTCTGGATGCGCTGGCATATTTCATTGGGAGCATGGTTTAAGGACTATATTTTCTATCCTGTAACTATGTCAAAGCCGATGAAAAAGCTGACAACGGCGGCCAGGAAGAAACTTGGTAATCATTTCGGACCATTGCTTGCGGGAGCGGTGGCACTGTTTCTGGTATGGTTATGCAACGGATTATGGCATGGAGCAGGCTGGAATTATATATTTTTCGGCATGTATCATTTCGGCTTTATTCTGTTGGGCAATATCGTGGCGCCGGCAGTAAAATGGCTGCATCGGAAGTGCCATATCAATCCGGAGTGGTTTGGGTACCGGGTATTTCAGATAATAAGAACCGGCATCCTGGTAGTGATCGGCGAAATGTTTTTCCGCGCATCAACTCTACAGGCGGGATTTGCAATGCTGCGGCAGATGGTTACAAATTTCCGGTTTGCAACGCTGAATGGTGATCTGCTGAAGCAGATGGGAGTTGACTGGAAGGATATGGGAATTGTTCTGGTTACGATTCTGATCATATTTGCGATCAGTGTATGGAATGAAAAGGGTGTGATCGTCCGTGAAGCACTGGCAAAGAAGCCTGTCGTTGTCCGGTGGGCGGTGTTGTATGCATTGATCCTGTTTATTGTGATATTTGGCGCCTATGGAGCAGGGTATATTCCGGTAGACCCGATCTATGCGAATTTTTAAGGAGAAGCTGTTATGAAGAAAGCATGGAAAAACATCTTAACTACGATATTGTTCATTGGTATTCTGATTGCTTTGCTTTGGATATTGTCAGTAATCTTCCAGCCGAGAAACAATACAAGTGCCGAAGGCATTCAGGATGAACAGGCAAACGGAATCCTGGCAGAACCGGAAAACACGATTGATGCAGTGATTCTGGGGGACAGTGAGACCTATTGCGGTTATATACCGCTGGAACTATGGCGAACATACGGAATTACGACATATGTATGTGGCACTACACAGCAGAAAATGTACTATACCTGCGATTTTCTTCGGAAAACGTTTGAAACCCAGAGTCCGAAGGTGGTGTTCCTGGAAACAAATGCATTCTTCCGGGATTACGGCTATGCACAGATCATAACGAATACATTGGAGGACAAACTTCCGATTTTCAGATATCATGACCGCTGGAAGACGATCCGGACACAGGATCTGATAGACGATGTGGAATATACCAATATCGAACGGGATAAAGGATATCATTATTATACAAAAGCAGATCCGGCGGATACAAACGGTTATATGCAGGAAAACTCCGGGAAAATATCAATCCCGAAAAAGAATCTCCGGTATATACGGGAGATACAGAAATATTGTGAGGAAAATGATGCCAGACTGGTATTGATCAGCACACCGAGTACAAAGAACTGGAATTATAAAAAGCATAATAGTGTAGAAGAATTGGCTAAAGAACTGGGTGTGGAATATGTGGATATCAATGATATCAGCGAGGACGGCCTGCTGCACGATGAGGAAGATGAAATCCGCATTGCTGAGAAGTTCCGTGCTGCGGGCGTGAGCGGCCTTTTCCTTCCGCACACCAACTTTGGAACAGAATATGAATGTGCACGTCTTGCGAAACGTCTTGGCTTACCGGTCTTGCTATGGGGGCCGCGCGACGAATGCCCAGACCAGAATGGAATGCGCCTGCGCGATTCACAGTGCGGCTTATTTGCGACAGGCAAAGTCCTTCGCCGGTTTAATGTTCCGTTTACTTACATGACAAACTGCAATTTAACGGATCCGGAATTTGAACGCGGTGTACGGGATTTTCTTGCTGTGTGCAGTGTTGTGAAAACCTTCCGAAGTATACGTATCCTTCAAATCGGCCCGCGCCCGATGGATTTCTGGAGTACCATGTGCAATGAAGGCGAGCTCTTGGAGAAATATGGGATACAGCTTGCGCCGGTGCCGCTGCCAGAGTTGATGCAGGAGATGCAGAAGGCACGCACACAAAAGCAGGAAGTTGAGCGGACAGTCGGGTATTGCCGCACTGTG
>ENA-ORPK01000915-ORPK01000915.1-human-gut-metagenome-genome-assembly--contig:-NODE-915-length-25451-cov-4.697826_pt1 | contig 25451 bp, 26 predicted proteins | sample MGYA00242139_ERZ509068 | MGnify/ENA primary metagenome ERZ509068 (study PRJEB26280, sample SAMEA2338687) | human gut metagenome | biome: human gut; feature: human-associated habitat; material: faeces... | reverse complement strand
TAGAATCCCGCTTATATTCTTTTTGCAAATCTCATTCCAGCTTCAGATATTTTTTTGCTTCTGCTTCTGTAATGTTCATTGTCTGCATTAAATTACGCAGCATCAAAATGGTTCCCTGATGCATTCCTCAATTGCCAGATAAACCGCGTATTGCAGTTCCATCATTTTCTGCATTTCCCGAATCTTCCTGCTCTACCTATTTAGTTATATAAGTATGGAATTCTGATCTGAACAGATAAGATGTGCTGTATATGATCTGAGGATAGCATCTCTGCTATCCTCAGTCAATTTAATATCATGCGTTTCTTTATTTTCTACACTCTCTGCTATAGTAAAGTACTTTATTTTATGATTTTAACAGATGCCTTCTGTCCTTTTCCTTTGAACAGCTTCTTATACGCTTTCACCTTTTTTGCCGAGACTTTGATCCTGCACTTGGCATTAACACCTTTCAATGTTGTCTTTCCGACTGTTTTCAGCTTCGTACTCTTCAATGTTATTTTTTTAAGACTCTTGCAATTCTTAAAAACATTTTTTCCAATCGCTTTCAGTCCTTTTCCAACTGTCACAGTCTTCAGACTGCTACAGCCCTCAAATGCGCTGTTTCCAATCTTTGTAACACTATCCGGGATTTTTACAGAAGTCAGCTTTTTATTATTTTTAAAGCACTTTTCAGCTACGCTTGTTACATGGTATTTTACTCCATTATAGGAAACATATTCCGGGATGGAAACGGTCTTTTTCTTTTTGCTGGATGTTGTAAGTCCGGCGTATTCCACAGTTGGATTTTCAGCATCCGATCCTGTGACCTTAAACTTTGCCTGACTTTCTGCTACTGTAAAAACAGTTCCTCTAATAGCCGGATTGACAGTTTCACTGCCACTATCTGGTTGTTTTTCTGTTTTATTTATATCTGCCTTTTTCTGTGGATAAATCACCTGCGCCGAACACTTCTCAAACGCAACATTATCTGCATACTCAAAACATTCTGGCAACTGGATAATTTTTATATCCTGACAGCATTGGAACCCCACACCAATATGCGTTACTCCTTCGGGCACCACATATTTTTCTGTTCTCTTTTTTGTAGGACACACAAGTAACGCTTTCATATCCTTGCTAAACAGAATACCATCCTGACTCTTATAAACCGGATTACTATCACTTACAACGATCTCCTCCAAAGCCCCGCCATATACAAGCCTTTCCGTCGTTACATCTGTCATTGCATTTCCTATATATATTTTTTTAACAGATTCTTTTTGCTCGTCCCTATACACATAAAGCGGAACCTGAAAACAAGCGCCATCACTGATCACCAGTTCCTCTACACCTGCATTATCTCCTAAAAATCCTTCCATGACATATTCTATAGTCTTAGGAAGTACAACCTTTTTGATCAGATACTTATCAGCTTCATCATGATCTTCTTCATCATTAAACCCAAGCCCCAAGCCTTCCGGCATTGCAGGATGCGGATTTCCAATACCCGCTACTGTATACTGTCCTATCTTTTCTGGAACAATTAATGTTTCTGATTTTCCACCATAGATACCCTCAATATATGCTTTTCCATTTAATACTGCATAATCAAATTGATACTCTTTATCTTCTGCCTTTATACGCAATGGGAATACCAATAAACAAACAGCCATGATCACAAAGAATCGTATCCTTGAAACTTTATTCCATTTCATCTTCATCTCCACCTTATTTCTATTCTGTACCAAACATTTCCTGTAATGATTATATTCCAGCAGTTTTTCACAAATCGCTGGCAGGCTGATCAGCCTGCTGCCATAAATATCTTTCTTTGCTGCGAGCTTTGACAATACCTTTGTAAAAATGATACGTCATTTTGTTGTAAAAGCATGGATTCTGATCAGAATTGAACTTGAACTGTATTGAGATATGAAATATGCTTTTGTATCTATTGAGGATAGCATCTCTGCTATCCTCAATTTAACATCGCATGCTTCTTTATTTTCTACATACTCTGTTGTAGTAAAACATTATCAAAATATACTCACATCATTAGCTCACTTTAAAATAATTCTGCAATATATGCTTTCAGTTTCCCCTGATATTCCATAGAATCATCATTTGCATCTGACCAGAGTATGTAATACAGCGTTCCATTCCATCTGAACAGCCCCAGTTCTCTGCAAACCTTTGTATTTACCGGTCCGTCATCCAAGTTATAAGATACATCCTCTATCTGATGATAGAGCTTTATTGTTCCATAAACAGTATTTACCTGCTCCTCTTCAGTTGTATCAGATATACTGTCAGTTCCCGGCATCAGAGGAGAATCTTTTACTTCTGAATGAATTGTTTCTCCTGTTTTACTGTTCTCGTAAAGATCTACATAATCAGAGCCAACTACATACCCATTATAAACTCCCAGAATAATATTTTCTCCTACTGAAAAAAGCGACTTGGTAAGCGGAGATCCCATTCCTGAAGCATCCTCCTGAAAGCCTGATGGTAAATGAAAGCCCAGAATGCTGTCTCCTGCGTCATTCTGAATATTACATTCATAGCCATCCGGTACCGATGCAATCTCTCCATCTGGTTCAAGAAGCATCTTTACAGTATATTCTATATCCGTTCTGGCAGTATCCTCCGTTTCAAGTTCTCCTATTCCACCTGACTTATTTGAACAGACTACAATCACGTCTTTTCCATAGGGGATTATGGCATAAAAAACATAACTTGTAGATGTAAAGGTTCCTCCATTTCCATCAGAAGATTCATTTGTAAACGTTGACATTGTCAGGTATCCTTTTCCATAAGGCGAATCACACTCCCCCAGAAGCTTTTTTTCCTGCTTGGACGTGCTTTCACTATCCTGTTTTATTTCCAAAAGACTGTCAGGCATATTTTTATAAATGTCAAATTTTTCTGTGGCATTTTCTATATAATTGATTCGTATACTATCAGGCAAATTCTTGGATCTTCTGTATTCAGCTCCATTATCAAGTTGCTGATAATTCCAACCAAATGGGGCCTGATACCCGATCGCATCTTCACCTGCTTCATTTTTTATAAAAGTGTCATAATGCATTGCTTCAAAATCAGGTTTTACCTGTTCTGCAAATTCTGATTCAACATCATCCTGCATCTGCTCTTCCTTTAATTTCTCCGTATCTGTTTCATCCGTCTTCTCTGTGCTTTCACTTTCCGTTGCGGTTGTGGTATCCAATCCCTGTGCGTTGTTTCCACAGCCTCCCAGCAAGAATGCAGACATTAAAACAATTCCAAGTGACTTAATAATTTTGTTCTTCATATTGATTATCTCCCTTACCTTTAATTTCCATTTCAGAATAGCATATTCCTCTCATTTACTAAATATGTGACAAGCATTGTGACAGCTTTTTTTCATGAAATTGGAAATCACAAAACCCCTATAGCTTTTCACTATGAATAATATTATAATAGAAAAGACCGCCAAACCGGCGGAACAACATCTACAATAGCAAATTACGGGGACAGGGGGATACTCAAAATGAATTATTCTGACAATACAACACCTCTTCATGTACTTTTAAAAGAACTGATTGACAGGAGTAATTATACCGTTTACCAGTTGGCAAAAGTCTGTGATATAAATCGCTCCACACTGCAAAAGGCCGTTTCCGGGCAGCGTCCGATCAGCAGAGATACTCTTGATAAGCTGATTCCATATCTTCATCTGACCGTCTCTGAGCAGAAGGAACTTCAAAAATCTATTCTTATCAGTGAAATAGGCGAGATTTCCTATCAGAAAAATATGTATATCCGCGATCTGTTATCTAATGCTGCCAGTCTGTCCCATTCATATCCGGCTCAGATGCATCCAGCTGCCATAGATCCGAATTCTTTGAATGGTAACTTTATAACCGGATCCTTTCAGATTATAAATATGATTTGTAATCTTCTTACTTATGAAGTAAACCACCGGAAAGAAGTGTATTTTTATAGTATATCCAGCTTTCACAATGATTTTTTCCCTGCTCTTTATAAGCAGCTCAGGACAGATATCTATTTATCTGTAGAAATGAAACATATTGTTCCTTTTTCCGACATTTCAGTTAATAACGATCCTGCTTCCCTGTATAACCTCAGAACACTTTCTTACCTGATGCCCTTTGTCATGTCAGCAGGAAATGACAATCTCAGTTTTTATTACTGCTACGAAGAAGGAATTGCCGAAAAAATCTCCACTGTTCCATTTTCACACTCTATTGTTATGCCGGAGTATGTTGTTCTGCTGTCTGCAGACTGTGAAAATGCAGTTATTTTACAAAGTGATGCTGTATCCTATTTTAAAGAGCAGTTTTTCACAGTATTACAGGCTTCTCTGCCATTGTTAAATACAGTAGATACAGCCTCCCTGCTTTCTGTTTTTATACAGCTTTCTTCTGAAACAAGCCGTTCTTATATGCTGGAGCTGCAGCCATGCCTGACAGCATTTGTTGATGAAGAAATCATACAGAATGTTATAAATAAGTCGCTGCCTGCAGCACAGCAGCAGCTTCTGACCGCAACACTTTTAAGACAATGCAGCAATCTGAAGAGAATATCGGATTTTATTTCTGTTTTTTCTAAAAGAGGACTGGATGATTTCGTAGAAAAGGAATTGTCTATCAGGTTCCGTTGGAGCTGTACCAGCCGCCTTGCTTACAGGATCGTATCAAGATGCTGCAACGTCTGATCGATGCAAATGAAACGGGTGCAAAGAAATTTTATATGATAAAGGATACTCATTTTCACCCTGTATTTGAAATATTCACATATAATTCATCTGTTCTTTTCAGTCTTACAGATTCTCTTGCATCTGATGCCAGTATCTGTATTCTGAAAGAAAATACTATAATTGATTCATTTCAGGCATTTCTGCGACATGCTGTCAGTCACGACCTGACTTACAGCATAGAAGAGACAACCTCCATTTTCAAAGAAGCTGTGAGTCGATTAAAAGCGCAATGTGACAATATCTGATTTTATCTTTGCTATAAAAACCGCACTTCATCACCATAGGTGACGAGGTGCGGCTGTTTTCACATAGAATCCCGCTTATATTCTTTTTGCAAATCTCATTCCAGCTTCAGATATTTTTTCGCTTCTGCTTCTGTAATGTTCATTGTCTGCATCAAATTACGCAGCATCAAAATGGTTCCCTGCTTCATCCCCCGCTCATATTCATACGCTTTTTCACTTTTTATATGTTTCTCCATATCATAATCATATAACATCATCGCAATAACCTCCGCTCTGTATTTGATTAGAAATTCTCTTAGTACATCTTCCCTGATGCACTCCTCAATTGCCAGATAAACCGCATATTGCAGTTCCATCGTTTTCTGTTTTTCCCGGATCTTCGTGATCAATATCGTGTAATCTTTTAGCAGCCTGCAGGCATTTTTCAATCCTTCATTATAGCCCTCATTGATATTTAATACTGTCGTGACCAGTTCAAGCTCCGGTTCTTCCAGCTCTACCTATTTAATTATATAAACATGAAATTCTTACCTGAACAGATAAGATGTGTTGTATATGTTTTGAGGATAGCATCTCTGCTATCCTCAGTCTATTAAATATCATGTGTTTGTTTATTTTCTACACACTCTGCTGTAGTAAAGTGCTTTATTTCATGACCTTTACCGATGCCTTCTGCCTCTCCCCTTCTACCGCGTTATCAGAATCTGCGCGATCTCCGCCTCTGTGGCACCTGCCGGAATGGTCTTGACGCCCGTGCAGATTTTTTTATCATAGCCGTTCTGGCAAAGATATCTGTCATAGGCGGCTGCATCACTAACCAGTCCTGCCTCATACAGCTTTTTAGCTACGGCATCGGAGCCGTCACCGCTGCTGACCGTGATCTGCTTGCTGCCTGCAGCCTGTGTATCTGATTCGCTGCTTCCTGCTGCGGTTGTCTGATCTGTATCATCCGCAGTACTTTCGTCCTGTACATCCGCTGCGTTTTCCTCTGTTGTGCTTTCCTCTGCGCTGTCCGCATCTGCACTGCTATCCGTTTTTGTTTCCGTACGTTCTGCCGCATCCGGGTCTTCATGATAGATGTCCTGCTGCAGGCTGTCTGTCGATCCCGCTTCAGCAGCATCTGTATTTTCCGCTTCCCTGTCGAGCAGTGGATTTTCCGTTTTTTCTTCCGCTGCCAGCCGGTTTGCGAGAGAAGTTTCTTCCTTCACCTGATCAGGCAGCTCAGCCGGTTTTGTATCTTCCGCAGCATTCTCTGACACTGTATCTGCCAGTACATCACTACTGTATTTCATTTCCATGCCAAGTGCTTCTGCCCGCTCTATGATCTGTTCATCTGTCAGACGCTCTGTTTTTCCATGTATTGTCAATGCCATAAGGATTGCCGTCACAAAGATGCCAATGCCGAGCCCCCGCATATAATATCGTAACTTCATTCCTACATCTCCTTAAACAAGTCAATGATCAGCTTCACTTCGCCGACACCGAGCCCAAGCTCTTTGGCGATCGCTACATTGCTTTTTCCCTGTTTATGAAGCGCGAGTACGCGTTCGTTCTTATTGCTGCTATCTGTGATCGGCTGCAGGGAAAGTGCGATATCTCCGCTTTCCGGTGTCTTTGCTTCTGTTTTTGCCTCTGTTTTTGCTTTTGTTTTTGCTTTTGCCGCCGTTTTTTTCGGTTTGCTTTCTGCCGGTTTTACAGGCTTTTCTTTTTTCACTGGCTCAGCCACCGGTTTTGCCGCCGTTTTTTCCTCTGTCTTTACTGCCGGCTCTGCAGGCTTTTCATCCTTTTCTTCTGCCGGTGCCGGCTTTTTCTCCTTTGGAATCACAGGGCTCTGCGCGATCGCTTTCTTGACAACAGACTCCGCAGCCTTGTCCATCTCATGCAGGCTGTCTTCTCTGCGTTTCAGCTTTTCGATCCCGGAAAGACTGATCGGCTCAAAGGTCTCCTCCACGATCGGTTCGCCCGTTCTGGCATCCTCCATCACAGGATCGATCGGTTGATCCGGGTCGATCTCAGGCTCAGCAGCCCGTGCTGCATCCAGCTCACTGACCTTGACACTCGCTTCTTTGACTGCCATGGATACTTCTGTCGCTGTCTCTTTTAAATTTTCATGCTTATTATTGAGCATGTCATATAGAAACATGACTTCTTCATGATTTTTATGAATGTCTTCCAGAACAGTCTGTGCATACTCGGAAACCGCTGTCATCTTTTCATTTGTCAGTCGTTCCAGTCCGCGCTCTGTTTTTTCCATGGAATAATGAACTGTCTCATCCACTGCATCCGCTACCTGAGAGCGTACATTTTTCATTTCCTCCTGCAAAAGCTCCTGCAGTTTTTCCTGTGTCAGTTGTTTATCTGCTGCATCCAGTTCACTTTTGCTTTCCGGTACGATAAAACTTGCAATAAAAATAACCGCACCCAGTATCAGAAGCAAAATCTCCAATGTTGTCATAGTATCTTCCTCTTTTCATATGCCGGTATCAAATAGAACAGTCAAAATGAGAACCATTGCCTTTTCCCCTGATGACTCTTCCCTCCGGCGGGATTTCATTTTTCTTTCTTCTGCGTCCGCCGTCTCCGAAATATTCATTTTTCCCTTTTTCACTCGCATCCTGACGTCTCTGTCTTGTATCTGTTTCTTCCGAACGTCTGACCTGACCTGCCTGCTCTTTTTCTGCCTTTTCCATCTGGTTCTGAAAAGCTGTCTGCTCAGTCATCGGTCTGAGATCCTCATTCTGTTTGATCGCAGAAACATCCTGCGCACGTCCTACCATCATATTCAGTTCGATCGGTCCCAGTGCCATAACGATTTCTCCTTTACAATGAGGTATACTTCACTTCACCGCCAACCAGTGCAAAACGGCAAAATTGTACTTTACTCTTTAAGGTCATGGAATCGTCCCCTATCACAACCTTTGTGCCGGGATATGCAGTGTCCCGCACGCAGACACATGCCTCTGTCTTCTGCCCAAGCATGTTTTCCAGCTTGTCAAATTCCGCATTGTCATCTGCAAGCTGCTTCTCCAGCTGCTGGCTGGCAGTAAGCAGCGTCTGCACATATTTCATCTGCTCCGGTGAAAGTTTGACACCGCTTTTGACCTTTGCCGCCGCACCTGTCAGTGTTGTCTTTACCGTCATATATTTCTTCTGTAATTCTACGATCTCCTTCTGCAGCACCACATATCTTGCTTTCTGCTCCGGATTGACGCCGACCTCAACCACGGTATCCGCTCCAAGCTCTGATCCAAGCGTCTTACAGGACACCTTCACCGTTGCCCGTACAATACCGCCTGCAATAAAGCCTTTCCTGCCGTCTACCGTAACCTCTGTTTTTGCACTTACCTTGCTATGCATCAGAGAATCCGCTTCTACGTAACTCCCTGCTTCGATCACAGCATTTTCCACAAATTTGGCAATGACTCTGCCGCCTGCCAGAAGCTTGCCACGTCCCATTCCATTCATGCCGCGTTCGATAACAATATCACCGCCCGCCTGAATTACAGCGCCTTCCACGACACCCTTGACCTGTACATTTTCCTTTGCCGTCACGGAAAATCCTGCCTGTACATTACCATTTACGACCACACTGCCCTCGGAAGTAATATTTCCGGTAGCAGGTCCTACATTTTCCACTTCATAAATATCCGAAACAAATACCTGATCGCCGGACAGAACTACATGACCGTTGATATCGGAATATAATTCCAGTCTGTCTTCCGATATTGTTATGTTTCTGCCATAACGGAGAGACAGATGCTTAACCTCCCTCGGTCTGAGCCGCTCTCCCAGCACATTACAGCCTTCTTCCCCCTTATCCTCCGGGTGAAGTCTTGCAAGAAGATCCCCTTTCCGGCAATGATTCATTGTATTCAAATTAAAAAAGTCAACCGAGCCGTCTTCCCGCCTCGTCGGCTTTGCCTGTAAATCTGTTTCAAAGAAATACTCGATCCATGCATTTTCACCATGTCTCGGCTCTTTTCCCCGTGCTACCACAATGTCTGTACAGTAAGTCCTGTTTTTGAGAAACGCATCTATTGCCGCTTCATCGATTCCGAACCGGATCTGTCTCGCATAAAGATCTTTCAGGATCTCATCCTTTGACATGGTGCTTCCTGCATTACTTGGCGCAATAAACCGTGCTGTCACAGTCATTTTATCCTCTGACATGCGGAAAAAACACATTTCATTTTCCTGATAAGACCGCATACTGCAGAGCGGGATCTGTACAGGCTTATCCTTCAGCCTTCCGATCGTCTGATAGATCAGTTTGATATCATAATCCACAATCCCTTTTAGCTGCAGATACGCCGCAATCTCATCCATACTGAGCGGACTGCCACCAACTGTCTGTGGAATCAGTTCAATTGCCGTTCCTGTTTGTGATATGATCAATCGAAAATATGCGTTCATAATAAGCCCCCTTTCTCCCGGACTACACGGTATCATGCAAAATCCCCATATAATTACCAAGCTTTTTCTTCATCTTGGAAAGCCCTTTTGTATGTAACTGGGAAACGCGGGATTCCGACACTTCCAATATATTGCTGATTTCCTTCAGCGTCAGATCCTCATAATAATAAAGAACTATAACTTTCTTTTCCTTCTCGGTCAGAAGCTCCAGTGCATCTGCCAGTTTCACCTTCAGCTCCTGCTGCTCTATGACAGATTCCGGCTGTGCAAAATGTCTGGAAATCTGTCTTCCGTCACCCGAAATATCACTTCCCTGCTCCAGATATTCATTCAGGGAAACAATACCCGTAATCTTCATACTGGATTGCCAGTCCGTATATTCTTCCTGTGTTATGCCAAGTCCCTGTGCGATTTCTTCATCAGTTGCCTCTCTTCCTTTTTCCAGTTCAACCTGACGTATCACACTTTCGATCTGTTTCTGTTTTTTCCGTATCGTGCGGGGAATCCAGTCCATCTTCCGGATCTGGTCCAGAATTGCTCCCCTGATACGAAGACTGGCATAAGTTTCAAATTTAACATCTTTCAAAGAATCAAACTTATCGATTGCATCGATCAGTCCAAAGATCCCATAGCTTACCAGCTCTTCATATTCCACATTACTGCCAAGATACATATGAAGTCTGCCTGCCACCACCTTTACAAGCGGCGCATATTCCAGGATGATCTTCTCCCGGATACCCGGATCTTTTGTTCTCGCATAATCCACCCAGAGACGTTTTCTTGCCGCTTCCTCCATAGATTACCCTCCTTGGCTACTGTTTCTCGATCACAGCTCCATCCTCGGTTTGCTGCCTTTCTTCCTGCTGTCCTGTCTCCTGTGCTGCTTCACCTTCCTGCTCTGCTTCCTTCTTCTTCTCCTGCTGCATACCGAATTTATCAAGCATCAGCCTGATCAGACAGCCCAGCACATAAAAAACAGCAAAAACAAGAAGAATCACCCAGGACATCGTATACAGACTATAATGCATCCGAAACATGACAATTCCTGCCACCAGTCCTGCTGTCAGCATAACAAGTGCCGGTATATTTCTGGTATTCATATTGTATACGTTTCCTTTCCGACTGCTTTGATCTGAAATTCCCCTGTTTCCGGATAAAAGATAACGGTTCTACCGAAATCTTTCCCTGTATCCTCCGCCAGGATCGGTATATTCAGCTGCTTCAGCTTTGCTTTCGTTGCCTCTACATTTCTTTCGCCCACACGTACCATACTGGATTTGTTCTGGAATGCAAACATCTGTGCCCCACCGGCGATCTTTGCAACCAGCCTTGATCTGTTGCCGCCCGCTGCCACGATCCGTTTTACCAGCTCTTCAATTCCAGTATCAGCGAATTTCGGAATATTGGAATTGTCTTTGATCTGCGTACTGTCAGGCAGCATGATATGTGCAAGACCCCCAATGCCTGTCACCGGATCCCGTAATGCGATTCCCACACAGGATCCCAGCCCCAGGGTCGTAATGCCGTCAGGACTGATACAGACATTCAGATCTGCCATTCCCACTTTTATTATCTCACTCATTCCATTACCTTGTTACACTTTCTACTAATTACATCCCAGAGATGCCATAATCTTATCATAGGATTCCAGATCAGGCACGAGAATGAAGAAACCATCCAGTAATTTATCATCCGTAAACTGTGTCTGGATCAGCAGGATCCTGTCACCCAACGCACCAAATTCTATCGCCGGAACACTTAAGATCGCTCCCGCCATATCAATGCTCAGATCGGGCACCGATGGGATGATCTTCATATTAGTCAACATGGATAAGGAATTCAGATAAGCACCCGTAATAATATTACCGATCTCCTTCAAGGCAGAAAGCTCCATCTCTGAAAACTCTCCGCTGTCCGGACCGGATACGCCCATCAGCTTATTCACAAGATCATGGGCTGCGTCTTCTTTCAGAAGGAACATGATGCTTCCGGTAATATCACCTTCTACCAGCAGATAAACACCTGCCATGATCTGTTCCTCGCCACCCATGGCCGCGCCAACCTCCTGAAATTTCAGAAGTTTGACCTGTGGAACCTTCATATCCACCTTGCAGCCAAGCATCTGTGCCAGAGCTGTCGTTGCATTACCGGCACCGATATTGCCCAGTTCTTTTAAAATGTCAAAATATTGCTGGGATACATGATTCAAATCAAATTTACTCATATATACCCCCCTTTTTCTAAATGTAATGCTTCTGTTATTGTCCGTCCTTATCTGTAAATGTTGCATTGACATCCAGCAGGGAGATCAGCCTGTCTTTGTCCTTACCGACTCCGTTGATAAAATTCGTTTTTTTATCCTTGGAATCATAAGCAACCTTCTCGATCTGGGACTGCTCCAGTGTTACCACTTCTTCTACCGCATCCACTAAAACACCGATACTGTCTCCGCTTTCCAGCTTGATGATGATGATACGTGTTGCTTTCGTGATCTCATCATCGGAAAGTCCCATTTTCAGCCGCAGGCTGATGACCGGAATGATCTCGCCACGCAGGTTGATCACACCCTTTATGTAGCTCTGCACCTTTGGCACACGTGTAATACGCTGCATCCGGACAATATTATCCACATATTTGATATCGATACCGAACTGCTCATCTCCATAACGGACTACGATGAACTGTGTTGTCATATACTGCTCTTTTAATTCGTCCATACTGCCCCTCCTTATAATAATGCATTCGTATCAAGGATCAGAGCGATCTCGCCGTCACCTAAGATCGTTGCACCGCTGATGATCTTATTCTTATTGATATAATTGCCAAGTGACTTGATAACGATCTCCTGCTGTCCCATCAGTTCGTCTACGACAAGACCTGCCAGCTTATCACCTTTCTTGACAATGATCACAAGCAGATTCTCATCCGGTTTCTTAGTAGATTCATTATCCAGCACTTCGTTTAAACGGATCAGTGGAATAACTGTACCACGCAGGTTGATCACTTCTTTTGCCTGTACATATTTGATCTCTGCCGGTTCCACATCTTCGATCGTCTGGATGGAGCCAAGCGGGATCGCATATTTTTCGCCACCCACTTCTACCATCAGTGCCTGTATGATCGCCAGTGTCAGCGGAAGTCTGATAATAAAGGTACTTCCCTCTCCCAGCTTTGTTTTTACTTCAACCTCACCGCTCAGAGATTCAATCTTTGATTTTACAACATCAAGTCCAACGCCCCTTCCGGATACATCAGTAACTTTCTCTGATGTAGAGAAACTTGGTAAAAACAGCAGCCCGATAACATCTTTATCTGCCATATTTTCTGCCTGCTCCGGAGTGATCGTACCACGTTCGATCGCTTTCTTTTTCACTGCTTCCACATCGATTCCGTTACCGTCATCTCTTACTTCAATAATAACGTTATTTCCATCCTGATAAGCATTGAGGAAGATCGATCCAACTTCCGGCTTTCCTCTCTCCTTACGGACTTCAGCAGATTCCAGACCATGGTCTGCGGAATTACGAAGCAGATGCATCAGCGGATCTCCGATCTCATCTACCACAGTTCTGTCAAGCTCGGTCTCTTCACCGGACATGATCAGCTGCATTTTCTTATCCAGCTTCTTGGACAGATCACGGATCATCTTCGGGAATTTCTGTACGACAGTCTCGATCGGAACCATTCGTACCTTCATAACAGATTCATGCAGGTTTGTTGTCACGCTTTCCAGATATTCGATCTGCTCATTAAATGTATTGTTTGTCAAAATGCCTTCCTGGGATGAAGTGGATACCAGAGAGTTTTTCGCAATGATCAGCTCGCTGACCAGATTCATCAGAACATCCAGTTTTTCGATATCCACACGTACCGTTCTGTTAACGATCGGTTTGGAGATTGGCTTTTTATCTGCTGCCTTTGCCGGTGCTACCGGTGCTGCTTTCTTCGGCTGTTCCTCTTCCTTTGGCTGTGCTTCGGCAATTGCCGCAGGCTTCACTGCTTCTTCCGGCTGCGTAAGCTCTACCTCTCCCACATAAGCAGCCTCGATCTCAGATACATTGAGAATTGCATTCTTTACAGTCTCTACATCTGCATCTGTCAGAATGATCACGCTGAAGTCGAATTCAAAATGCTCATCTTCAATATCCTGTGCACTCGGAACGGAAACGATCATGTCGCCCAGTTCTTCCAGTGCTTTATATACAAGAAATGCTCTTGCTGCTTTTAAAATACAGGATTCCTGCACATAAACCGTCACACCGAGACATTTCTTTCCCTGTTTTTTTGCTTCTGCTATAACAGTATGCTCTGTATCGCCCAGCTTGATCTCCCGCCATTTTTCCTTGCCCGGATCTGCGCCTGCTTCCTGCTTCGGTTCTTCCTTTGCCGGTTCTTTCTTTTCCTCTTTTGCCGGCTGTGGTGCGCTGTCGCCGCTGTTTTTAGCCAGATAATCATTCAACGCCTTGATCAGGTGCTCATTATCGTTGGTACCCTCATCTCCCGTATTCTGGATATTCTCCGTATACTCTTCGAGCGCATCCAGGCACTGGAATAAAAGGTCTACCATGGCACCGTCAACTTTGATCGTATTGTTACGGACTTCCGAGAACACATTTTCCATATCATGTGTCAGCGTCTGCATCCGCTTATATCCCATCGTACCTGCCATGCCTTTCAGGGTATGTGCGGAACGGAATATTTCATTGATGGTATCCATGTTGTCCGGTTCCTGCTCGAGGATCATAAACTGATCACTCAGGCTCTGTAAGTGTTCTTTTGTTTCGTCAAGAAAGATTTCCAGATATTGCGTTACGTCCATATCATTTTACCCCCACGCTTTTTATAATGGCATCTGCCACATTTTCTACTGGTTCAATTTGATTGGTTAATCCGGATGCCACAATGCTGCGCGGCATTCCGTATACAGCACAGCTTTCTTTCTGCTGTGCGATCACATAAATTGGTTTCTTCTGATGCAGATTCCGTATGCCGGCGGTTCCGTCTGCTCCCATTCCGGTCATTACAACGCATACAACCCGCGCATAACCGGACTCTGCCAGCGATTCATACATAAAATTGGCGCATGGGCGGACACCCTCCCGTGCGGGTCCGTCCTTCAGGATCAGATAATGTTTTCCATCCCGCCGCACAATCTCCATATGCTTACCGCCTCTTGCAATATAAGCGCATCCCTTTTGGATTTCCATGTTATTTTCCGCTTCCATGACATGCAGCGGGCTGCGTTCATCCAGACGCTGTGCCAGCGATTTGGTAAAGCCCTCCGGCATATGCTGTACGATCAGAACCGGGGCATCCAGGTTCTCCGGCAATTTCGGTATTACCTCGGCAAGTGCCTTCGGTCCGCCTGTAGAACAGGCAATCGCCACAACCGCATTTCCATCCGGTATGACCTTCTGCTTTTTGATCTGTTTTCTGCTGCTTTCCCCGACCGTCACTTTTTTCGGCTGCGATCTGCTCTGCACAGCAGAAGATAAAATAGCCAGAAATCGTCTGACAAAGGTATCCCCTTTTGCCTCCAAAATAGAATCCGGCTTATGGATAAAATCCACTGCACCAAGCTCCAGTGCCTGCAGAGTGATCTCTGCATCCTTTCTGGCTTCAGAACTGAACATCACCACATGCTCCTGCAGCCCCAGCCGGTTGATCTCCTTCAGGACACCGATCCCGTCCAGCTTCGGCATGATAATATCAAGAATAACCGCATCATATGTATTTTTCTGCATCAGACTGATTGCCTCCAGTCCGTTTGCAGCCATATCCTGCACACAGAATTGTTCATCCAAATTTATTATATCATATACTATTCTTCTCATGAGTGCAGAGTCATCTACAACCAATATTTTTTTCTTATTATCCATTTTTTCTCTGCCTGTTCTTTCGTTCTTCTTCAAAAATATAACGAATAATCTCTTCCCGCTGCTGATTATCTATGTTGATATACTGTACCCTGTGCTCAAAGGTGCCTCTTCTGTTTTCCAGTTCCTTCACAGAAAGGATTTTTCCCACAAGGTTATATGTTTTCTGTATCTTTTCACTGCTCAGATTGTAAGTCAGATAGATCAGTGTCCCGTTTTCATATTTATAATCAGATACAAAACGAATCCCTCCGCCGCTGATATCCACCACCACACTCTGTCTGAGCGGAAGTCCTGCCTGAATGTACTGCTTGTTCTGTTCTATCGCAGAAAGCTCTTCCTCTACAAGTTCCCTGCTGCTCATATTGAGAATGCAGGAGAAACGATAAAATTCTCTTCTCTGATGTTTTCTCAGATTGGAGATTGTTTCGCATAGTAAAATATAGGTATTGTCCTTTTTGTAACGATCTGCGATCCTGACATAACATTGATACAATCCCTGCTTGGTATAAAAACAGACATCATATTCCCCGTCTACAGGCAGCAGGATCAGCCTTGTCTGCTCCATCGGCATCAAAACCTCAAACTGATCGTCGGACAATACATCATAAATTCTGGATATATAACTTTTCTTATCTGAAGCGCTGCCCAGTATACTTTTCTCCATCGACTGTAATTCGATTTTTTCTCCCGGTAAAATCAATTTTGTCAACATAATTTTCTCCTGTTTTTATTGCGGTGTATTTCCAATAAAATGTGCAAAAAACGCAGCCATACCACGTTTTTTTACAGCCGGTTCCCCTTCCCCCGGATACATCAGCTTTGCCGCGATCCGCTCATATGCCTTGGCAGATTTTGCATTCTCGTTCTGCAGAGAAACAGGCATCTGCTGCATCACTGCTTTTTCAAGCTGCACATCCTGCGGTACTGTACCTAAATAAGAAATCTCCATCTTCAGATACCTTGTCACGACCGTATTCAGCTTCTGATAAAGAATCTGCCCTTCCTCTATCTTTTCCATCTTATTCGCAATCATCATAACCTTTGTATTCTCATTGGAAAAACGCGGATGACGCCCGAGTGCTTTTAACAGAGAATACGAATCTGTAATGGAGGTCGGTTCCGGTGTCGTTACCAGAAGCACCTCGCTGCTCGCCACCAGAAATTCCAGTACAGCATCCGAAATGCCCGCTCCCGTGTCCACAATGATCACGTCCGCTATAGAATCCAGCTTTGCCAGATTGCGGATAATATAAGCCAGATATTCCCGGTTCAGATTAGAAAGTCCCGCAATACCGGAACCACCCGAGATAAAACCGATTCCGCCCGGTCCCCATGTAATGATCTCTGTGATATCCTTTCCCTTATAGATCAGATCACTCAGATTGAACTGTGGCACTGCGCCAAACATGATCTCAATATTTGCCAGTCCGAAATCCGCATCCAAAATCACAACACGCTGTCCCAGCTTTTTTAACTGGATCGCCAGATTGATGCTTGTATTTGATTTTCCGACACCGCCTTTCCCGCTTGTGACCGTAATGACGCGTGCAAGCGGACGGGGGCGCTCCTGATTCATTTTTATGATATTTCTAAGCTGTGATGCCTGATCCAAACGATCGCCCTCCTTTACTCGAACTGATTGCCGCCTAATAACAACTTCACGGTTTTCTGCGCGTCAAATTCACCGATATCATCCGGGACATTCTGCCCACATGTCACATAAGACATCGGTGCATCCGTATGCAGACGCAGATTAAACAGATTTCCCTGACATTGTGTCTCGTCAAGCTTTGTAAATACCAGTCTGAAATCTGTCAGCTTCTGATATGTATCTGCTATGTTCAATAAATCTCTGTACTTGGTTGTTGCACTGACAACCAGATAAACTTCCTTTTCTGCCTGGCCGTCCGCTGCACGTAAAAGTGCCATTGTATCGTCCCGCTGATCCGTATTTTTCTGGGAATGTCCGGAAGTATCCACGAAAATATAGTCATATGCCGCATAATCTTCTATCGCAGTTCTGATCTCCTGCGGCGTATAAATGATCCGGAACGGAACTTCCAGGATATTGGCGTATGTACGAAGCTGCTCTGCCGCTGCGATCCGGTATGTATCCGCTGTCAGAAGCACGATCTTTTTCTTTTCCACAACGCTGAGGCGGGACGCGATTTTTGCGATCGTTGTTGTTTTTCCGACACCGGTCGGTCCGATGAAGTAAACAAGCTTTGGCCCTTTTTCTGCCGACTGTATCGTTTTGGTCTGCCCGAATTTCAGCACCATCTTCTGATACACAACGGAAAGCAGATAATCGATCGGCATATCCGGCTTTACACTGCCATCCAGCTCTTCCACAAGCTGATTGGCATACGTTTCTTCAATTTCATTATCCAGCAGCATTTTATAAAGGAGATGGAAGAAGGCGACATTACTGTCCTCTTTCTTTTCTTCTCCTTCGCTTTCCTTTTCTTCCTCCTGCGTACTGCCGATCTGTTTTTCCAGCAGATTTTGTAAGGTGCTCAGTTTTTCTTCGATCGCGCTCTCCTGTCTGCTGTCAATTGTCTGCGTATTTTTCTCAGGCTGCCTCTGTTTCTCCTGTTGTCTCTGTTTCTCCGGCTGTGGTCCCGGCTCTGCCTTTCCCTGCTTTGCCTGCTGTTCCGGTTCCGTTTTCGCGCTCCGGGTGTTTCCAGCCGCTTCACTCTGTCTGGCGATCTCACTGACCTTCGCAACCGCTTCGCGGAAATTCTGTTTTTCCTCTTCCTCAAGAGCCACCGTCACTTCTACCTGTTGTGGCTTAAAGATGCTGAACAGACCTTTCTTTTTCACTTTTTTTACATTCATGACAACAATACCGCTGCCAAGTTCTTTTCTTGCCAGCTCAAGCGCTGTCTCTTCTGTTTTTGCCTGAAATTTTTTTATGATCATTTATGCGGTCACCATCCCAACTGATTGTAATTCAACATTTGTCTCCACCTCATTATAGGAAACAACGATCAAATCTTTAAAATAATCCTCTGTCAACCGTTTAAAATACATACGAACGATCGGTGAAGTAATAATGATCGGATTTTTACCGAGACTCTCCAGTTTATCGATTTCCGTCTGAACACTTGCCATGATCGCCTTTGTCCGCTCCGGTGCCAGTGTCAGATATGCGCCCTGTTCCGTCTGCTTGACACTGCTCATGATCTCCTGCTCGACCTTCGGATCCAGTGTTACCACGCTTGTTGTTTCATTTGCAGGGAAATATTTTGCAGAGATCGCACGCTTCAGGCTCTGTCTGACATATTCGGTCAGAACATCCGTATCTCTCGTTGTCTGGGCATAATCTGCCAGTGTTTCAAAAATAGTCAGCAGATCACGGATAGAAATGCCTTCACGCAGCAGATTCTGCAATACCTTTTGTACTTCGCCAAGTCCCAGCATCTTTGGCACCAGTTCTTCCACAATGGAAGGATTGCTTTCCTTTAAGTTGTCCACCAGATTCTGTACATCCTGGCGGGACAGAAGCTCTGCAATATGCTGGCGGATCACTTCCGTCAGATGAGTTGCAATAATGGACGGTGGATCGACTACCGTATAACCAAGGCTTTCCGCACGCTCACGCTGTCCTTCTGTGATCCAGACAGCCGGCAGATGGAAGGAAGGTTCAAACGTCTTGATACCTGTGATCTCTTCCTCTACATAACCGGGATTCATTGCCATATAATGATCAAACAAAATCTCTCCCTCACTGACCTGGATTCCTTTGATCTTGATAATATATTGATTCGGATTCAGCTGGATATTGTCACGCAGTCTGATGATCGGAACGATCGTACCAAGTTCAAGTGCGATCTGCCGTCTGATCATAACAACACGGTCAAGAAGATCTCCGCCCTGATTGACATCAGCCAGCGGTATGATACCATAACCAAACTCCAGCTCGATCGGATCGACCTGCAGAAGCGAGGTAACATTTTCCGGCTGTCTGATCTCCTCTGCCGCCATCTCCTCCTGATTTGCTTCATTTTCAATCTGCGCCGTTTCGATCGTACCTGCCATCATACGGCCCGTTACCACAAAAGCAACACCTACTCCGACAAAAATGATCGTATTCAGCGGTGTCACAATACCAAGGCCGATCAGTACCGCACCTACCATATACATCGTACGCGGTACGCCAAAAAGCTGACTGATCAGTGCTGCACCGAAATCTGCATCCTTACTGCCCTTAGTCACCAGAATACCGGTTGATAAGGAGATCAGAAGAGATGGGATCTGGCTGACAAGTCCGTCACCGATCGTCAGAACTGCGTAAGTATTCAGTGCTGTATTAAAATCAAGACCCTGACGGAACATTCCCATCAGAATACCACCGACAATATTCACGGCGGTGATGATCAGACCTGCGGCTGCATCTCCCTTTACATACTTGACCGCACCATCCATGGAACCGAAGAAGCTGGCTTCCTGCTGGATCTTATCACGTCGTTCCTTTGCCTGCTTGTCAGTGATCGCGCCTGTATTTAAGTCCGCGTCGATTGCCATCTGTTTACCGGGCATGGCATCCAGTGTAAAACGCGCCGTTACTTCAGCCACACGTTCGGAACCTTTGTTGATGACCATAAACTGGATGATGATCAGAATAATAAAGACGATCGCACCCATGATCAGGTCATTACCACCTACGAACTGTCCGAATGTACGGACAACATTACCCGGATCGCCGCTTGTCAGGATCAGACGGGTGGAAGATACATTCAGGGAAATCCTGAATATGGTCGTGAATAACAGAACTGTCGGGAAATAAGACATATCCAGTGCTTCTTTTGCAAACATACTGCCAAACATGATCGTAAACGCTACTGCCATGTTAATACACAGCAGAACATCAAGAAGACCTGATGGAATTGGCACGATCAACATAATAAATGCCGCCAGGACATAGCCTGCAACTGCAAGATCTGCTTTTTTCATTCCATCACCTTCCTTTCCTGATCATATTTTTTTCTTATCTTAAGAAACGATTTATCCTATATCTTCCCCTGCATATGATAAACCATTGCCAGCACCTCCGCAACCGCCTGATACAATTCCGGCGGTACCTGCTGCCCGATATCCACATTATAATACAACATACGGGCAAGTGGTTTATTTTCTACAATTTCTACTTTATTTTCTCTGGCAACTTCCTTGATCTTCGCCGCCAGATGATCCTCTCCTTTTGCGAGCACAACAGGTGCTGCTGCTACCTCGGCATCATATTGAATAGCCACCGCAAAATGGGTTGGGTTCGTAATAACAACATCCGCTTTGGGAATATCCTGCATCATACGCCTGCGGGAAGCTTCCTGCATTCTCTGCCTCTGTTTTCCCTTTATGGCAGGGTCTCCTTCAGCATTCTTATATTCATCCTTGATTTCCTGCTTTGTCATCATCTGGTCTTTATTGAATTTATGCTTCTGGTATGCAAAATCAAGTACCGCGATAATAACATAAACGATCGATACCTTCATACCGATTGAAATCGCGATATCAGCGGCAGCAGCAATTCCCTGCCACAGTGTCATGTGAAACAGCAGGTAAATAACCTGCAGCTTGTCCCTGACCGTCGTATAAACCACATAACTGATCAGTCCGATTTTCAGAATAGATTTCAAAAGCTCCATCAGAGAATTGACGGAAAAAATACGTTTAAATCCGTTGATTGGATTCATCTTACTGAATTTCGGCTGCAAAGGTTTTGTTGTTACCTTCCATTTTACCTGTAAAAAATCAGAAAGAAACGCAACCACAAAACCGACCGCAAGAAAGGGCGCCATGGTAAGGAGCATCCGCAAAAGCATATGAAACAGCAACATGGAAAAATCTCCGCTCCGTATCTTACCGTCTGTCAGTCCGACCACTTCCGGAATATACTTATAAGCATCTTCAAAGCTGCCCAAAAACTGATCCCCCAGAAAAGAAAGAGATAACTTCAGCAGAACAAAAAGTGCGATCATTGTAAATGCATTGGATACCTCGCGGCTCTTTACAACCTGTCCTTCTTTTCTGGCATCTTCCAGCTTTTTTGCTGTTGGTTTTTCTGTTTTTTCTCCGCCCGGTCCTTCTTTGGCGAAAAACTGTAGTCTGTATTCTATCATGGCATGATTGCCTCCACAAATGAGACGATCATGATCTTCATCTCTTTATAAATATAATCGCTGACATAAGGCAGCATGCCCACTGTCAGAAACATAACGCCCAGGCCGATCAGAATCTTGATCTGCATACCGACCGCAAACATATTCATCTGCGGTGCCACCTTTGCCAAAATGCCCAGTACAACATTGACGATAAGCGTCACACAGAAAATCGGCAGACAGATCTGAAAACCGATATTGATATACTGGCTCATAAAGCCGATCACAGCCTTCATCAGCGGTTCCGACCGGAAAACCGCGCCATTTACAGGGATCAGCTCATAAGTCTGCGCCAGCGCCTGCAAAATATAGCGGTGCATACCGGATACGATCAGAAGAAGCATTACCGTATACTGATAGTAGAAGCCTGAGATCGTAGCATTCTCCTTCGTCGTCGGATCGATCGCATTGACCATGGCAAAACCGATCTCCATATCGACAAGACGTCCCGCAAATAAAACAATGGAGCTGCAGATATTTGCGCCCCATCCGATGATCAGACCGACAAGTGCTTCCCGCATCACAATGACCGCATATTCCAGTACAGTCCCATAAACCAGTTCCTGATGTGGCAATGACACTGCATAAAGCAGATAAGACACAAACAATCCCAGACCGATCTTAAACTGATTCGGTGTATTATTCATACTGTAAAACGGTGCTGCAAAAATAAAACATGTCACTCTGACAAAATATAATAATAATATTTCAAGTTCCTGGATTGAAAAACTATACTCTATCATGATCCATTACCTGATATAAACAGAAAAGTCCGACCACATATCCACCATGAGATTCGTCATCTGGTTCAGCATCCAGTGTCCTAAGATCATCAGCGTTACAAAAACCGCAACGATCTTCGGTACAAACGTAAGTGTCTGCTCCTGGATTGACGTAACGGTCTGAAAAATACTGACGATCAGACCAATCACAAGCGAAACAATAAGTACCGGAGCTGACGTTAATATGACGGTATAAAGGGCTTTATTTGCAAGTTCCACAACAAGATCAACTGTCATACCTCATCCTCCTAGTAAAATGTTTTCACAAGATTTACAATGACCAGATTCCAGCCATCCGCCAGTACAAATAACAAAATCTTAAACGGCATGGAAATCGTTGTCGGCGGAAGCATCATCATACCCATACTCATCAGGGCTGATGCCACAACCATATCGATCACAAGGAACGGAATATAGATCACAAAACCGATAATGAATGCTGTCCGCAGCTCACTTACCATAAACGCAGGGATCAGGGCACTCGTCGGGATATCGGCAAGTTCTCCCGTCCATTCGATATTGCCGATCTCGCAGAACATCTGTGCATCCTTGGTCTGTGTCTGCTTATACATAAACTCACGCAGTGGCTTCACTCCGGTCTCCAGAGCCTCCTCCTGCGTGATCTCGCCGGCCTCAAACGGTTTGATCGCATCCTCATTGATCGTATTGATCGTCGGACTCATAATAAAAAACGTCAGAAAAAGTGCCAGACCGATCAGCACCTGATTGGGTGGCGCGGACTGCGTATTCAATGCCATTCTGGTAAAATGGAGCACGATCAGGATACGTGTAAAACTTGTCAGACAGATCAAAAGAGTCGGTGCGACTGCAATTGCCGTCAGGATCAGCAATATTCTGAGAGACCCTGCCAGTGTACCGTTCCCATCACTGTACGTAACTGTCATTGTATTTGCTATATTCAGATTTTTCAGATCCTCTGCGGAATCCGATGTGCCCGGCTCTGTAATGTTGGTTCTTGTTTCCGTATCTCCTGCCAGATGTCTGTTCATGGTAGAAGCTTCTGCCTTGATGCTCCCTGCAGAAAAAAACAGAACTACCGCACAAAAAACCATTACAAGCCTTATGTACCATTTATTCATTTTTATCCGCCCGTTTCTTATCGTTTTTACTGTCCGCCGCATACTTCCTTGCTTTCTCCAGGATCTGTTTGAAATCCATCTGCGATGTCTCCTGCTTTGGTTTCAGCGTACCTGGATCCAGCTCCGACAGCATAGTCACTGTATCCTTACAGACTGCAAGAAGAATATATTTCTCTCCCGCCCGCACGATCTGCAGATACTTATTAGGCGCAATCCTGGAAGTCTCCACGATCTCTATATTGGTCGTGTCGATCTGTTGTTTCTGAAAGCGGGCAATATAGCGTGTTGTTCCGTAGGTCAGCAGTAAAACAAACAGGAAGATCAGTATCACCGTAAACAGACGGGCTGCTGATTCTAACATACCTGCCGCAAGGATCATATCAGCCCACTACCTTTTTCACGGCTTCAATTACACGGTCTGCCTGGAACGGCTTTACGATAAAATCTTTGGCACCGGCCTGAATAGATTCAATAACCATTGCCTGCTGTCCCATTGCGGAACACATGATAACTGTTGCACCGGAATCCAGTTCTTTGATCTTTTTCAGTGCCTGGATACCGTCCATCTCAGGCATTGTGATATCCATCAGTACCAGATCCGGTTTTGTCTCGGAATACTTTTCGACAGCCTTTAAACCGTTCTCGGCTTCTCCGACCACATTATAACCGTTTTTGGTTAAGATATCCTTGATCATCATTCTCATAAACGCTGCGTCATCACAAATCAAAATATTCTTTGCCATAATTCTCTCTCCTAAATGAATTTTATTTTATAATCTCTGTCACTCTGATACCAAAGCTTTCTTCAATTACAACTACCTCACCTTTGGCAACAAACTTTCCGTTTACCAGTACATCAATCGGCTCTCCTGCGATCTTATCCAGTTCGATGATCGTACCCGGCGTAAAATCCAGAATCTCCGCAATAGACTTTTTGGTTCTGCCAAGCTCTACAGTAACCTCCAGCGGTACATCCATGATCAGGCCGATATTTTCCTGACTTGCCATCTGCTGTGGCATCTGCGTATTGAATGCCTGGAACTGTGCAGGCTGTATATTTGCCTGCTGCATCTGTGGCATCTGCTGCATCTGCATTTGTGGCATTGCCTGCTGCATCTGCGGCATTTCTGCCTGCGGTGGAACATAAGGCTGCGGTTGCGGCGCAGGAGCCGGTTGTGGCTGCGGTGCAGGAACCGACTGTGGCTGCGGCGCAGGTTCCGGCTGTGCAGGAGCTGCGCTCGTTCCCATCTGCTGTTCCATAAAAATCTTATACAGGGATTTTGCGAAATCGATCGGATACAGCTGCATGATCGTACTGTCTACCAGATCTTCAATCTGCATTCTGAATTCTATTTTCACGAAATCACCGGCCAAAAACGGTGCAATGTCTGCTCCGTTTTTATTTTCAAGTATATTTACAAGACTTGCTTCCGGCGGACTGATATCGATCATCCTGCCAAGCATGGAGGAAAGGGATGTCGCAGAGGAACCCATCATCTGATTCATCGCCTCTGAAATAGCACTCAGATGCAGTTCTCCAAGCTCACCGTCTATATTGCTGCCATCACCGCCCATCATAAGATCGGTGATAACTTTTACGTCTCTTTCCCGCATGATCAGGATATTAGCACCATCCAGACCCTCCGTATATTTAATCTGAATAAAAACGCACGGTTTTTCCTGTTCATCTATAAAATTTTTCCAATTTGCAATGGATACCGTCGGTGTTGTGATATTGACCTTACGGTTTACCAGGGAATAAAGTGTGGTAGCGGATGTTCCCATGCTGATATTGGCGATCTCGCCAATGGCATCCTTTTCAATATCCGTAAGGATCTCTTCCGTCGCTGCCGGCTGCGGATCCGGCTGTGGATCTGAACTGCCTGCGTTCACGCCTGATAACAGTGCATTTATTTCGTCCTGTGACAGCATACCGTCCATTTATTTATTCCTCCTCTCTGACAACTGACGTGATCCGGACAGCATAATTATCTTTGCTTGTACCGGGTAACGCAGTAAATTTTTTAATATTACCAACATAAACTTCCATTTCATCGTCTATCTTGGAATCAAGCCGGATGACATCTCCGACCTGTAATCCGGCAAAATCCATGACGGAAACAACACTCTTTC
>ENA-ORPK01000904-ORPK01000904.1-human-gut-metagenome-genome-assembly--contig:-NODE-904-length-25569-cov-8.510778_pt1 | contig 25569 bp, 17 predicted proteins | sample MGYA00242139_ERZ509068 | MGnify/ENA primary metagenome ERZ509068 (study PRJEB26280, sample SAMEA2338687) | human gut metagenome | biome: human gut; feature: human-associated habitat; material: faeces... | reverse complement strand
TATTGGCGAGCCTGGAAAACAGGGAACTGCGCCGAAGGGTGTATGAGGCGAGCATTCATCGTGCCGACGGCACTCGTGAGGGGTACAACACTTTCCCTTTGGTGGTTGAGATAGCGAAGCTGAGGGCTGAGAAGGCTAAGCTGATGGGGTATGACACGTATGCCAATTTTTCGCTCGAGAAGACGATGGCGAAGAATGCCAAGAATGTGGACGACTTCTTGAAGCAGCTGATAGCGGAGTATGCGCCTAAGGCGGATGCGGAGACGCGCGCCATTGAGGAGTATGCACAGAAGGCTGAGGGCAAGGACTTCAGGTTGCAGCCTTACGACCGTTTCTACTACTCGGCAAAGATGAAGAAGGAGTTGCTGAACATCAGCGACGAGGAGATAAAGCCTTATTTCAATCTTGACAGCGTGGTGGAGAGAGGTGTGATGTATGCTGCGCACAGGGTGTATGGTCTGAACTTCAAGCACCTGGAGGGTATGCCTACGTATCATGCCGACATGAATGTGTATGAGGTGAGCGACGCTAACGGCAAACCGATAGCGCTATTCTACAACGACTACTTCCGCCGACCTACGAAGCGTGGTGGCGCATGGATGAGTGCGTTTGCGAAGCAGAGCAGAAATCGCGGACAGAAGCCTATTATATATAATGTGTGCAACTTTGCCAAGGCGCCTGAGGGTAAGCCTACGTTGCTGACTTGGGACGAGGTGTGCACGCTGTTTCATGAGTTTGGTCATGCGCTGCACGGCATGTTGTCGGACTGCGAATACAACACGCTGTCGGGAACGGCTGTGGCTCGCGACTTTGTGGAAATGCCATCGCAGTTTAATGAGTCGTTTGCTGCCATTCCGGAGATTTTCGACCACTATGTGCGCCACTACGAAACGGGCGAAGCTATGCCGGCTGACCTTAAGGAGCGAATGTTGAAGAGCATAAACTTCCAGACGGCTTATTCGTTGGGCGAAAATTTGGCTGCCACTTGCCTGGATATGAAATGGCATAGTTTGAAGGCTGACGAGGTGCCTACGGCTGCCGAGGCTGCGGACTTTGAGCGCAAGGCGCTGGAGAGTGTGGGACTGATGAATGTACAGATTCCGCCCCGCTACTCTACTTCGTATTTCAACCATGTGTGGGGTGGCGGCTATGCTGCGGGATATTATAGCTATCTGTGGACGGAGGTGTTGGCGGTGAATGTGGCTGACTACTTCGCTAAGCATGGTGCGCTGGATCCTGCTGTGGGCAGGGCGTTCCGCGAAAAGGTGCTGAGCCGTGGCAACACTAAGGACCAAATGGAAATGTTTACCGACTTCACGGGAATGAAGTCTCCTGATGCCAGCGGATTGCTAAAAGCAAGGGGACTCTGTGAAAAGGTAAAAAGGTAAAAAAAGTTTGCTTATTAAAATATATATTTATACTTTTCCCACAAAATATAAAATACCATTTTAATAAGCCTTGCCTGGAGGGCAATACACATCGCTTGCGATGTAGGTAACCGCGTACATACTCGGAACGATAGTGACGAGGATGTGCGCGGTAATGTGTATAAGCAGAAAGTAGTCTGGAAGGCTGTAAAACACTGAATAATAAAGCAATGTAAGGGTGAACAATTGTTTACCGGACAGTAATAAAAAAAATAATAGTCGTTAAGAAAAAATAACATTAAAAAATCGCCCCCCCAATTAAAAATCACTATTTTTGCAATCTAAAAACGTATGTAACATACGCTACATGCCAAAGGAGCATGAATAAATAAAAAGCAGTAAAGACAAGAAACTCAGGATGACTCTATGCCTCTACAAAGAAAGAAGGTAAAATAGCCGACCAAGAAAAAGGTTGACAGGTAAAAAGAAGTAATACTAATACTACCGCTCAACTCAAGCAGCAGCAGTATATTTAAAAGATACATAATATCTTATGAGAAATTATAAAATATTACTATGTGTGTGTTCGTCGTTTATGACGATTCAACTTTTCGCCCAAACTGTAGCGATAAAGACTAATGCTCTTTATTGGGCAACCACTACGCCTAATATCGGCGTAGAAATGACGGTTGACAATAAGCATACCGCACAACTTTTTTATGGACTAAATCCATGGAAACAATCGGGTGGCGACCACTCTAAGCTCAGACATTGGAGCACAATGGCAGAGTATAGACATTGGTTTTGCCAGAGTTTCAATGGATGGTTTGTTGGCGCCCATGTGACGGGTGGCGAATTTAATGTGGAGGGTGTAGACTTTCCATTGGGCATGCTGTCTACCCTTAAGAACCATCGCTACGAGGGATGGTTTGCTGGCGGTGGCATTTCGTGTGGCTATCAATGGCCTATATCCCGACATTGGAACCTGGAGACTTCGCTGGGCGTGGGATATGATTATATCAAATATGACAAGATGAAAAGCGGTACTTGCGGCAAGAGCCTGAAGAGCAGCCACAAGAACTATTTTGGTCCTACCAAAGCCGCTATATCATTGGTATATGTGATAAACTAATACAGAGAGCACTCCCCTATTTTTCCTATACCTATTTATATATAAGAGCATAGATATGAAACACAATATTTTATTCATATTGCCGCTACTTACCCTTGCCGCAGCTCCATGCCACGGCCAAGGCTGTAAGGGTGTGTATATAGCCAACGAGAATATAAAGATTGAGAATGTGAGGGTTGAGAGCATGGGCAAAAAGGTGACCCTTGCCATGACCGTGAACCTGGACAAGCTGAAGATGGGTGCCAACAACCAGTTTGTGCTCACTCCTACCATAACTACAGAGAATGGCAAGATGGAGATGCCAAAGATGGTGATAAACGGCAGACGACAGCACATAATGAAGCAGCGCAACGAGCGAAAGGCGAAGGCCGACGAAGCGTATGTTGTGAGAAGAGAAAACGGAAAGCCTCAGCAAATAGAATATCTGCAATCGATGAGCTACGACAAGAAGTTGGGCAACTACAGGGTGAGCATAAGCGAAGACCTGTGCGGATGTGGCGACAGCCTGGGCAACAACCAATATGAGCTTGCCGTATATCAGCGTCCGAAGGCGAGATTTGTGCGCCCAGAGGTGGTGGCAGAGAAGATACAGGAATTGAGCAAGACGGCTTATATCGATTTCCCTGTGAACCGCACGGAGCTGAATCCACAATATCGCAGAAATCCGGAACAGCTTGACAGCATAGTGAGAACCATCGATGCGCTGAAGGCTGACAAGAATATCTCCGTGGTGGGCATCAATATTCATGGTTTTGCATCGCCTGAAGGAAGATACGAGAGCAACGACCGCTTGGCGCAAGGACGTGCGCAAACGCTGACGGAATATGTGCAGCGCATGGTGAAACTCGACAAAAAGATATTCACCGTTTCGCATACTGCCGAAGACTGGGAGGGATTGCGCAAATTCATTGCCGAGAGCAATATGGAGCACAAGCAGCAGATACTCAGCATTGCCAACGACACATCGCTGAAGGATGATGAGCGCGAGGCTCGAATAAAGGCTGAATATACAGAGGAATACAATTTTCTGCTTGCTGCATGCTATCCAGCCTTGCGTCATAGCGACTACCACATAAAATACAAGATTCGCCCATTCAACGTAGACGAGGCGAAGCAGATTATAAAGACTCGTCCGCAGTTGCTGTCGCAAAACGAGATGTTTATGGTGGCACAGACCTACGAGCCTGGTTCAAAGGAGTTTAGCGAGGTGATGGAGATAGCGGTGCGCATGTATCCCGACGACCCAACAGCCAACCTCAATGCTGCCTGCACCCGCCTGAATGTTGGCGATGCAGAGGGCGCCAAGCCTTATCTTGACAAGGCGGGCAACAGTCCTGAGGCAGAGGCAGCTCGAAAGATATATGAAGAGATTAAATAAGAAATAATTATCAATAATCATTAAATTTTTACTGTTATGAAGATTTTTAAATTATTCCCTTTGGCATGCGCAGCATTGATGATGAGCGCATGCGGTTCGGACAACGACATAGAAGGTGGAGCAACAAAACCTGGCGGAGATGCACAGTATTTGGCAGTTAACATTGTGAATGTGGGTACTACGCCTACACGTGCAACTGAAGACTATGTGAATGGAACTGATGACGAAAACAAAATCAACACGATTCGTTTCTACTTCTTCCATGCTGATGGTTCACCTTATGTGTTGACCAATACAAATGAGACAACAACGGGTACTGACGTTAACTGGCTGGAGAAGAACGCTCCTAGCACAACAGCCCCAACTCCTGCTGGTCAAGGTACAGTAGATAAGATAACAGAAGCTGTACTTGTTATCCAGGGGAAATCAGCAGCAGCTCCTGCTACTATGGTTGCTGTAATCAATCCTGAAACACTTAAGGATAATGCAACATTAAATAATAAGGGTACTGTTACACTTAGTGAACTCCGTGATTCAAAATTTGATACTCAGTTCTACAAACTGAATGCAGCAGGTACAACAAATGAGGCTTTCGTTATGACCAACTCTGTATATAGAGAAGGTGGAAATACTATTTGTCCTACTCTTGTATCAGGTCACTTGGAAACATCTGATGTTGCAGCAAAAAACAATCCTGTTAATATCTATGTGGAGCGTGTAGCTGCTAAGGTTTCTGCAAAGGTTGACGATAACAATCTGCAACTTGGTAATGGAACAGATTGGGCAACGGACCAGTACGGTATGGTAGTTGGAACATTTGGTAAATCTACTAAGATATATGCTGTTATCGAAGGTTGGGGCGTAGCTGATGAAAATAGCCAGGCAATGCTCGAGAAGCAGATTGATGCAACATGGACTGATACAAACTTAGGTATTACAACATGGAATACAGCCGATTATCATCGTAGCTTCTGGGAGACTATGAAACCAGCCGTTGATACAAATATTTATAAAAAGGCAAATCATAGCTTCAACCAGTATACAAGCAAGATTGGTACTGACTTTACTAATATCACGTATACATTGCCTAATACGACCCAGACAGTAGTTTCAGACGTATACAATGGCAACAACTTGACAAAGTTCTTGGTTGCAGCTACTTTGAAATACTATGATGGAACAACTTGGAAGAACGCTGACATTTGCAGATATAGAGGTATAGAATATATGGGTGGCGAAGCAAAGTTGAAGGAAGTTGTTGCTGCTACATATAACAAGTATTACACTAAGAACGCTACTGGTGATTATGAACCACTTGCTGCTTCGGATATTAAGTTTACTAATGCTCGCTCTGTAGAAAATACAGCAGCTAAAGTAGTGGCAGATTGCCAAAAGGTTCCTACATTGGTTGATGCTGCTAAAGAGTATTATACAAAGACTGTATCATCAACAGGTACAAACTATACACTTGTGGCTAACAATAATAAAGTTGTTAAGGACATCGAGATGTATCCAGCTGATATCAGAGTAAATGGTAAGACATACTATTATGTTCCTATCCGTCACCTCGGTGCTAACACAACCGACCCTGCATATTATGGTGTAGTACGTAACCACTATTATCAGATTAATTTGCAGAGTCTCAAGGGATTCGGCTCATCTGTTTACGACCCTGACAAAGAAATTATCCCTGTAATTCCTGCTGAAGAAACTTCTTACCTTGCTGCTCAGATCAACGTTCTCCAGTGGCGCGTAGTAAAACAGGATGTAAACCTTGGTAAATAGTAAATAGTAAATACTAAATACCCACAACTCTTTTTTAGGCGGTATGGCTCTCACACAAAGTTGGGAGCCGTACCTCCTATATAATTCTCACACAAAACAACGAATTATGACAAACTTGACGTATATATTGAACAAAATGAAAGTAGCATCTATGGCTATGCTATTGCCCATCATCGCATGCTCGTGCTCGATGATGCACGAAGACATGGGCGGATGTAAGCAAGAACTAAGGCTGAAGTTCAAATACGACAAGAATATGAAATTTGCCGATGCCTTCAGCTCGCAGGTGAAGACTCTATCGCTGCATGCTTACAACAGAAGCGGAGAAATGGTTTTCGACAAAACGGAAACGGTGAGCAACATAGAGGCTGCAGGAGGATACATTACTCTCGACATTAAGCCATGCATATACTCGCTACAAGTATGGGCAGAGGGCGAAAACGTGTATGACGGATCATACAAATATTCAACTAAAGGAAAGGCAGAAGAGGGCATTGAAAACCTGGACTGCAAGATAAACAGAGACGGAAGAAAGGTGGACCACGACCTTAACGCTCTGTATCACGGTATGATGGGAAACGTAGACCTAAGAATGGACGACTACGGAGTGAAGACATTCACCATGCCGCTGACTAAGAATACCAACAACATAAAAGTGGTGATACAGAATGCCTCGGGCAAAAAGTTGAAAGCAAGCGACTTCAGCTTCGAGATTGACGACGACAACTCATGGCTTGATTGCTATAACGACAATATAAAAGAAGATTCGATAACTTATCGCCCATGGTCGCAATACGACGGCATTGTGGGCGCAGAAGATAGCGAAACACAGGTGTCGGCTGTGGTGGCTGAGATGACTGTGAACAGACTGTTTGCAAACAAAAACCCACGACTAAAGGTTTATAACAACGAAAATGGAAAACTGGTGTTCAACATTCCGCTCGTAGACTATGCGCTGCTCGTTAAGGGCAACTACAACAAGGCTATGACCGACCAAGACTATTTGGACCGCCAAGACGAATATAGCTTCGTATTCTTCGTAGACGACGGCTTGAACTGGCTTAGCGCCTCGATATTCGTTAACTCATGGAGAGTGGTATTGCAGAATGTAGACATGTAAGATTAATGTAAATGTTATTATATAGTATCGACAAGTTTATTCATAGGGTTGCCTACATCGTCATGGTGGTGATGGTGATGGCAGCTTGTTCCGACAGCGACGATGATGCTGTGGGCATGAACGACGTGTCGGTGGCTTTCACCCTTACCGTTGCCGATGCCACGTCTACTCGTGCCGAGAACGACGGATGGGACGACTATTCACCTGCGCAAGATGGTATACTTAACGAGAATTTGGTGAATACCGACGACATTATTATTGCCATTTACGACGATAAAGGCAATAAGGTGGACAATGTGGAGGACTTGCGTGTGACAAAGATTAGCGACACAAGTGGTACTGGCACTATGTATGCCATTACGGGTGTATGGCGAAACGCTAAGCCTAACGTAGAGAGGGCTAAGAGATTGATGGTGATGGCTAACTGCAATACCTCTGTATGGAGCGACCCGTCGAAGTTGACTTACGACCTATTGCCTGGAGAAAGAAAATATATACCTATGTGGGGTGTGGTTAAGATTCCTGCCACATTGACGTTGGGCAAACAAAACAAATTGCATAATATACGGATGCTTAGAGCTATGGCTAAGGTGAGCGTGAAACTGCGTGATGATATGACAGATTATGGCTACGCTATAGGCAGCATGACCGTGAACAACTACAACACCAAGGGATTTTGCGTGCCAAAGACATTCAACGAGGTGGATAACACTTCAGATGTGCGCTTCGCAAATTCGCTGAATGTTTTGGATAGCCATGCCGACAAAATAGCCCTATCTACCACGGCTCCGCTATACTTGCCTGAGTACGACAATTCGGGTACCAATCCTACTACGATAACCGTAAACCTAAATCGCAACGGAACACACGAGGGTACGTATACGCTGGAGTTTCGCAACTACAACACGGATGGCAAGCCTACAGGCACGCCCTACCCTATACAGCGCAACCACTACTATCAGTACTTGATATATAAGGAGACAGGAAAGATTATCGTTACGTTGCACGTAAGGAAGTGGAATAAGCGCGTATACGACGAAGATATAATAATGTAAAGAATATGAAGAATATTTCGCTTTCGATATTGACACTCATAGCAACTATGATGCTTTGCTGCTGCTCGGCTGACACTAATGAAGAGTCGGCAGAGGAGAGCAAGCCTGTGAGCGTGCGCATAAATATTTCTGCATCTGCAGGCGGAGCTTTGTCACGAGGCAGCGGAGGGCTGGAATGGACCGATGACAATGCCGACAATGGAGAGATGATGAAAAATTGCTTCGTCATTATCGTGCAGAACGGCATTATCAAGAATCTGCTTGTTAGCGAAGACTATACTGAGGAGAAAAGCTGGGTTGGAACGCTTACGGCAAAAATAAATCCAGGCGAGACTACTTTTTATTCGTTTGCCAACATGAAGCCGGAGGATGTGGGAATAAACTCGAAAATAGACTATTCCACCACCAACACTCCCCTACCTACAGGTTTCGACAGCAAGCTATATAGCGTGAAAGGCAATGTGCTTACGGCAGCCGACTTTCCGAAAGGAATACCTATGAGCAATAAGCAGACCATAGAGATAAAGAAGACTACTGCCGACCTGAATCTCGAAGTGATAAGAATGGTGGCTAAGGTGAAGCTGAAGATAACAAACGACACGCCAAACGAAATAAAGTTGAGGAGTGTGTCGCTAACAGATATTACCAAGAACGAGGCAAACAATCTGTATCTGCTGCCTGGCAAGGATAATGGCACAGCCGTGGAGCCAAATCTAAATCCATCGGCATCGAAGGAGGACTACGTGATAAATCTCACCCCTGAGGTGGTGGTGGAGGCAAAGACTAAGACTCCGAAGATAATATCATTCTATGTGAACGAGTCGGTAGCAAAGAATCCAAACTATTTTGTAGTGGGCGTAAAGACCGACCATGCCACGATGAACCTACGTGCAGCACTATCAAAATGGAACACCATATCACGCAACGACTATTTGGAGATACCTATAAAGCTAAACAACTATAGAGTGAGATTTAAGGTGGAGCAGTTTACAGCTATTGGCGTATTGCCCGAAGTGGAGCAAAACGACGAGAAGCTGACCATAAGATTTAAGAGCTATGGCGAGTTTCATCTTATCCCTTATGTGGTGCGCTTAAGCGATGGCGTAGAGCTGACTCCGGGTACCGATAGCGCAAACGGATGGTTGTTTGATGGATGGCAAACGCAGAAGATGGTGCCAGATGGTGGTGAGGGAGTATGTATTTACGACCGCAAGCCTAAGGCTGTGCCATCACGAAAGACCATAGAGGGCGTGGTGGGCAACCGCAATGGCTATGCCATTCACCAACTACTGATAGGCATAAAGAATTTGGAGTATGACATTCCGTACAGAGTGGAAATAATAAAAGAATAAATCTGCTTGATATAATATGATAAAGAGGTTTAGATATATATATGTATGCTTGATAGCGGTGTTGGCATGCTGTGTCAGCACAAGCGTTAGTGCCCAGAGTGTGTTTGCGCATTATAAAGGCGTGAACAATCTTCCGTATATCAGAAATCCATATGGTATAGAGATGCAGCAGGTGCATGAGTATGAGTATACATACTATGTAACGGGAGGTAGTGAGATAGACTTACCATTGCCGTTTGAAAATTATACCACAGAAAGCAAGAAAGACAACGAGCCTAAAGGCTACATCAGATGGTACGACTATAATACAGACATGGCTAATCCACGACTCTCTAAATATAACAATACAAACTTGGAAGAGGTCAATGACGAAAACGGCAACGCGCGTGGATTGTTTGCATGGAAAAATAAGACAAACGACGAACCTGATGGTCCAAGCCGTAATACTGTTGGTGTGAAGTATACTGCGCCTACCGATGCCAATGACGCTACATGGAAAGGTGAGGATGTGGCATGCGACGTGAGCAAATATACAGACTTTGATCCTGAGACATATAGGTACTGGTTCCAAACGTACCAATATTTCCGACGCGAGCCTACATTGCAGATACGCTATATCTTCCATATTCGCCCGGCAAAGGCTATGGCTGAGAATATTATAAAAACAACAGCTACCGACCGTCGCACCGCAGACTCTGACTTGGCGATAGAGGACAACCACCGTATTGTGTTTGGAGCAAAGGATGGTGATGCTAAAATGTCGGTACGCGTAAACTATAAACCGAGCAATTATTTCTTTTATCCTCTAAAACCAAAAGATGGTAAACAAAGGCATCTTTTCTCTTCGGACGAAGCGCATAGCATAAAACAAGCCGACTACGACAAGAGCACACTATATAATGCCAATGGATTTGTATGGTATGCCTATGACGAGACAAAGACAAAGTATACTGTGTTGTTATCACGTGGTACTGTACAATTGCACGATTTCACTTCCATGAACGTATTAATGAATAACGGAAATGGTTGGAAAAACTTGGATGGAACTCCTACTACGAAACCAAATATAAAATTCGGTAGTATAGTGTATCTTGTGGCTTATGCCTACTATTATGAAACAAATAATGCAGATAACTCTATTAAAGCTCCAATAGCCAGTTTTGAGATTCTATATCAGAACACTTATCCCAAGACGATGCAGCAGCTGAAAGATGATGGCGACAATGAGCGAAGACTTGACTATTTTGAATCGCACTATAAGCAAGCCACAAAGCCAATTTCGTTTGACGACGATAATGACCAGCTTACCGTGGTGGCTCCTACAAAGGAGAACAATATGGCACATTATGCCTCAAGATGGGACAGACGTGCATATAGCTTTGTATATCCACAGTTGCGCGACCAAGCATGCCCTGGTAAGTACGCTTTAATACATGGCGAATATGGATTGTTTAAGAGTGCGAACTTGGATGGAGTATCAGACAAGAAGCAAACTACAGCGGAAGGAAATACTTTATACAGTTGGAATGCTCCTAACAATCCAGTACTTTATGACCGTACTTATGCTATAACTAACGGCAAGCAGTATGGATACTTCCTCTATGTGGATGCATCAAACGAAAGCCGACAGATAGCTTCTATCGACTTTAAGGCTGACCTTTGTTCGGGAGCACGTCTGATATTCTCGGCTGCGGTTACTGACTTTACAGCTTCTACTGCTTCAGTACAACCTCAGGTGCTGTTCAAAATCTATGGCATCATAAAGGATGAGAACGACAAGGTGACTCATCAGCGACTGCTGACATCATTCACATCTGGCGACTTTGCCTCTAACACAAAGGGTGGACGACAGTTTGGTACTTGGTTTCAGGTGTACAGCCGAATTGTGATGAGAAAGAATACGGGAGTGGAAAACTATTCCGACTTCCGTATTGTGCTCGACAATATGTGTTCGGGTACTTCTGGTGCCGACTATGCTATTGACGATATTCGACTATATATTCAGCACGCTAAGGTGGACGTGCTGCAGAATCAGCCTGCTTGTCCTGATGATAAGAGCGGAAGCATAGCAGACGACAAGATTACACTAAAAATAACCTCGCACTATGAAAATGTGCAGGCTATAACAGGTGTGGGCAAAGAGTCGAAGTTGTTTTATCGAATATCCGATATGGATGGCAATCCGTTTGCGGGCATCGACTATAATGGCGACAAAACGGCTGACGAATATGGCGTGGTAACTATACCAGCCAACTATGATGCAAGTTCAAAGGCGTTTGAGATAGACCCTGAGGGGCATGTAATATTGATAATAGCCAACAGGCACTTCGAATTGCCTTTAGGAAAGAAGTTTTATGTTTCGGTGGCTTATCCTGATGCCGATGGCAATCCCGATGAATGGGGTAAGTCTACTGATGCATGCTCATCATATAGCGAGGAGTTCAGCATTGTGCAACAGAAGGTGGCTATATCTGATGCCAACGGAAGTGTGGTTACTACGGTGAGAGTGTCGTGCGACGGCAATAGTACGCCTGATGTGGATATTAATGCAAAGCTTGAGACTGCCGACAATGTGGGCGGTGGCTCTATCTTGCTTAATAATGTGAAGTTCGACTGGTTTGTGGGAACTCCAGATGGCGCAGACAATAAGTTTTCTACTATCAAAGGATTGCAGGAGTCTTTAGGAAAATATCGCGCTATTTATAAATCTGCGACATCTCTTAATGCAGCATTCCAAACATCTAATCCTGCCGACTATGCATTGCTGAAAAAATATATCGCTGGCGTAGATGGCGAGGGAACATTGGTATTGGCGGTAAGCAACAGTCTTACGGGGTATAAGTTTAGCGATGTGGGAACCTATAAGATAGCGGCTGTTCCTATTGCAACTTCTATACCGCAGGGAACCGTGACTTACGATATATGTCCAGACCCTATGTACTTCACTCTGCGTATTGTGGAGAATGGTCCGAAGCTTATTCTTGGTTTCGACAATGTGGCTTATCCTACCGACGACCGTGCCGTGCGCATTGGTTTGCCACAGATAAAGGAGATGCTGAACAAGGGCGATAATGGCATGCTGATATTGCCGGTGGCTGATCTTAATAATGGAAAAGACAAGAATATTGAGATTAAGTTCACTGGCCTTCGTGACGGCGAAAAGCTCTACGAGGAGTTGCTGTCGACCAAGGAGAATACCATACCTACACACAATCCTAAGATTATGGTGGCAAAGGTACGCGAGTATGACTACGATGAGGCTAAGAAGAACGAAGACGAATTGCTCCAGATTTCATACACCCACGATGATATGGCTATTGTGAAGAAGATGAAGGAGATTGTTCCTGAGTTTAAATCGCAGGTCAGCAAGTATCAGGTGCTGGATAAATAAAATAAAAAATCCCCTCCCCAACATTTCTGTTAGGGAGGGGATTTTTATTGCTTTTTATTTTCTTTTCATTCCCTTGTATATCAGGAATGCTACTACAATCGCTGCAAGTCCAAGCAGTACGTATCCTATTTCGTGGCTGTATTTCACAGCCTGTAGATAAACATCATGCGTTGTCTTATAGTTGGTGTACTTGTATATGCCCCAACCTATAAGCGCGAGCACCGTGTTCCAGCATCCGGCACCGAGAGTGGTGTAGAGCAGGAACTTGCCAAGGTGCATGCCCGAGAGTCCGGCAGGAATGCTGATAAGCTGTCGTACGGCAGGTACAAGACGACCGAAGAATGTAGAAGCAGCACCGTGTTCACGGAAGAAGGCTTCCGATTTCTCTACCTTCTCGCGGTCGATGAGGCACATATGGCCAATACGGCTGTCGGCAAAGCGATAGATGATAGGACGTCCGAGCCATTTGGCGAGATAATAATTGATGAGTGCACCTAAGTCGGCACCGATAGTAGCGAATACTATTACAAGTATAAAGCTCATTCCGCTGTCGGGGTCCATGGCTTTCCATGCAGCCGGTGGTACGATCACTTCAGACGGGAATGGAACGAACGAACTCTCAATAGCCATAAACAGCGTTACAACCCAATAGTTGAGGTTGTTGAGAATCCACAGGAAAAGTTCGGCAGAATTCATTTTTGTATAGTGTTAATTATTGGTTTTGTTATCCTTGTTACTTTAATTCTTTTCTCATTCCGACATGTGTCTAATCTCATAGTCGTAATAATCCTTCGGGTCGAGTGTTTCGGGATAAAACTCGCCAAGCACCTTCTTTGTCTCGGCAGGATTACGCTGACATGCTGTTTTAAGACATTCGATGTATTCGGCTTTCTTATTGAGCGTCTTGAGGCAGGCTGCAAGATAAGCCATTCCTTCGTCGCCTTGGTTGTTGTGCATGTCGGTGTACGACTTGAACATGCGGTAGGCGATGGCAGGATAGCCACAGTCGTATACAGAGATGGCAATGCGGAAGAATATGTCGTGCGAGAATGATGTAGACTGCAGGGCACTGAGGAAACTGCGTATCGCTTCCTTTACATGACCATTCTCCAGCTGTATATGTCCTTTCACTATCGTTATCTCGTCCTTATTGGCATCGGGTTGCTTCATTGCCTCGTCGACGCAGGCGAGTGCTTCGACGGGTTGGTCGAGCTGTGAATATGTGAACGCGAGACATTGCAGCACTTCGGTAGTGCCGAGATTCTGCTTCTTCAATGCTTGGAGTGCCTCCTTATAGTATTTCAGGGCTTCCTCAGTCTTTCCAATGTTCAACAGACAATTGCCAATGAACATGGTTGCGGCTCCTTCGTCGGGGCATAGCAGGTGGAAACGTTCGTAGAATTTGAGCGCTTCCTTGAAGTTGCCTAATGAGAAGAGGCCGTTGGCCTTGTTCAGTAGGGCTTCCTCGTCGTTGGGATTGATGGCAATGGAATATTCGCTTGACGTTATCGAGTCATTGATGCGGTTGCCCATAAACTGCGTAGAAGCCAGAGAGTTCCAGTAGCGGCCCGAGTATGGGTCTTCGTCGAGCAACTGTTCAAACAGCTTTTCACTCTTTTCGTAATCGCCTTTGGCAAAGGCTATACGTGCTTTGATTTCGCGATAGTCTTGCAGATCGTCTTCGTCAGACATGGCGAGCCATTCGGCAGCGATGTCGGCAAGTCCGTAGTCGATGAATATCGTTGCTACGTCAAGCACATAGTCGGGCACGTCGTCTTCGTCGATATTGTCCAATGCGTTGCGCAGAAATTGGTCGGCATCATTGACTTTATCTTCGGCAATCAATATTTCGGCTTTCAGATAAAGGCAGTCGATGTCGTACACATCACTGATGAGCGATACGTAGTATCGGGCTTTTTCAATGTTCTTCTCGTCAATGAGCGCTATGCGTGCCTTGAAAACAAGTGGCAATACGGCACCAGGGTGCAGATGCATGGCATAGTCGAGCACATATTCAGCCTTCGGTTTGTCTTTTTTGTCGTAGTAGTATTCGGCTAAATCCGACAGCTCGTCGCTCTCGAAATATTCGTCCTTACCAATTTGCAGGGAGCGTTCGTAGCGTTGCAGCAGTCGTCCGAATTCAGGACTGTCAAAATATTTCTTGTTGTTGTCCATCTAAACAATGTTTAATGAAAAATGTTTAATGTTTAATGTTATAACAGGTGTGCCCAATTAAACATTAAACATTAAACACTAAACATTAAGAAGTATTATTTATTCTGTTTTGCCCAAGTGTCCTTCAATCCGACAGTCTTGTTGAATATGAGATTGTCGGCTGTAGAATCGAGATCGGCCATGAAGTATCCGATGCGCTGGAACTGCAGGTATTCGCCCGGCTTACGCTCAGCTGCATACTTCTCAACATAGCAGTTGTCGATAGTCTTGAGGCTGTCGGGATTGAGCAGTTCGTGGAATTCGCGCTCGTCGGCACCCAGGTCAGCCACGGTGAAGAGGCGGTCGTAGATACGAACCTGAGCCTTTTGGCAGTGGTCGGCTGATACCCAGTGCAGAGTTCCCTTCACCTTGCGGTTGGCACCTTCCATGCCGCTCTTGCTTGTCGGGTCGTATTCAGCCTGAATCTCGATGATGTTGCCCTCAGCATCCTTAGTGCATCCGGTACATTTCACGATGTATGCGTTCTTCAGACGAACCTCCTTGCCCGGAGTCATGCGGAAGAACTTCTTCGGAGCGTCCTCCATGAAGTCGTCGCGCTCAATCCAGAGGTTCTTCGAGAAGGTAATGGTGTGTGTGCCGTCAGCCTCGTTCTCAGGATTGTTGATAGCTTCCATCTCTTCAGTTTCGCCCTCGGGATAGTTGGTGATAACGAGCTTAACCGGGTCGAGCACAGCCGAAACGCGCAGTGAGCGCTTGTTGAGGTCGTCGCGAACGGCAGCCTCAAGCAGAGCCATGTCGTTGAGTGCATCGAACTTGGTATAGCCGATTGAGTCGATAAACTTGCGTATTGACTCAGGCGAGTATCCGCGGCGGCGCATACCCGAAAGTGTCGGCATACGTGGGTCGTCCCATCCTGACACTACTCCCTCGTTGACGAGAGCCAGAAGCTTACGCTTCGACATCATGGTGTAGGTGAGGTTCAGACGATTGAACTCGATCTGACGCGGGCGGAAGTCGTGTATGTTCTCAGTTTCGCCACGCATCTCCTTCAGGAAGTCGATAAACTTGTCGTACAACGGACGGTGAGGTACAAACTCCAGGGTACAAATAGAGTGTGTAACGCCCTCGAAGAAGTCGCTCTGTCCGTGAGCGAAGTCGTACATTGGGTAAGCGTTCCACTTTGTTCCGGTGCGGTGGTGGGGTGTATGTATGATGCGATAGATGATAGGATCGCGGAAGTGCATGTTGGGGTTAGCCATATCGAGCTTGGCGCGCAATACCATGCTGCCCTCTACAGCCTCCGGAGTGTTCATCTTGTTGAACAGTTCAAGGTTCTCCTCTACTGGACGGTCGCGATAGGGCGAGTTTGTACCCGGTGTAGTAGGTGTACCCTTCTGCTCGGCAATCTGCTCTGCAGTCTGCTCGTCGATATATGCGTGTCCGTTCTTGATCATCCAGATGGCAAACTCCCACAGCTTGTCGAAGTAGTCGGAAGCGTAGTATATGTTGCCCCACTTGAATCCGAGCCATGAGATATCGTTAAGGATGTTCTCTACATATTCGTTGTTCTCCTTGGTAGGATTGGTGTCGTCGAATCGCAGGTTGCACACACCGTTGTACTTCTCAGCAACACCGAAGTCCATGCAGATGGCCTTGGCGTGACCGATGTGCAGGTATCCGTTTGGCTCTGGCGGGAATCGTGTCTGTATGCGTCCGCCGTTCTTGCCCTCTGCAAGGTCCTGCTCAACGAGCTGCTCAACAAAGCTGAGGCTCTTCTTTTCCTCTATCGGTTTTTCTTCTGTAACTGACATAATATATTGTTTTTTGTTTTATACCTATTAATATTATAGTAGTTTCGGGGTTGTTCTGACGTTGGATTGCAAATGTAGTCCTTTTACCATCCAAAAGGAGTCCTTTTGCGAGCCAAAAGGGGTACATTTGCCGAGCCGTCGTTATAGGTCGGCCAAAACGTCGTTATAATTATGTGCAAAGTTAAGCAAAAAACGTGGATTGAGCGTTATTCCTGTACGATTATTTTGTTTTCATAACTCTCAATCCTCAACCCTCAACTCTCAACTCTCAACTCTCAACTATAGCAGTCGTCCCTGCCACGTGCCCCTTCGCTTCATCTCATTGACCAGTCGGTTGGTGAATTCGTAGTTTTTCAGTCCCCACTTGGGGGCTATGAGCATGTCGGCAGGCGACTGGCTTACAAATCGTTCTACAATAATATCGTTGCGCAGCCGTTCAAGATAGCGTATGCAAAGGTCGATGTATTCGTCGGCGGAATACAGCTTGAACGGCTCGCGGCAATATTCTTCGGCAAGCTGCGTGCCCTTTATGATCTGCAGCTGATGAAGCTTCAGAATGTCGAGCTTCAAATTTGACACCACTTCGGATTGCCTTATGTTCTCCTCAGCCGATTCGCCCGGCAATCCTAATATTACATGTCCGCACGTCATTATGCCACGGTCGTGAGTCTCGGCAAGGGCACGTCGCGAGCACTCGAAGTCGTGTCCGCGGTTGACGCGCAGCAACGTCTTGTCCGACACCGACTCGATGCCATACTCCACAATCATGAAAGTCTGGCGGTTCAGCTGCTCCAGATAGTCCATCACTTCGCTGCCTGCGCAGTCGGGTCGCGTACCTATTATTATACCCACAACATCCTCCTGGCTCAAAGCCTCTTCGTATCGGCGCTTCAATGTTTCAACTGATGCGTAGGTGTTGCTGTAAGCCTGAAAATAAGCCAGATACTTCATGCCCGTGTATTTGCGTGCAAAGAACGCCTTGCCCTCGCTTATCTGTTCGGCTATCGATTTCGATGGTTGGCAATAAGAGGGGTTGAACGTGCGGTTGTCGCAGAATGTGCATCCGCCGATGCCTACATGTCCGTCGCGGTTGGGACATGCAAATCCGGCATCGATAGATATTTTTTGCACACGAAACGGGAACTTGCTGCGTATCCAAGCCCCATAGTCGTTGTATAATTGTGGTGTCATTGACAAAACTTATTGGTTTATGAGTGCAAATGTACGGAAAAAATTATAACTTTGCAAAATATAGACATGCGGCTCGTTGCAATGCCTCGCCAATATCTATCAGCCCCTAAAGACAATACGATTAATAATAAATAACTAAATAATTAACAACTAATGAAGCGTTTAATCCTTATCTGTACAACATTTCTTATGATGTTTGTATCTTCAGTGTCGGCGGCTCAGAAGCTCACAATAGCCGACGTTACAAGCAGTAAGTTTGCGCCTAAGGTAGTGTCGGGCATCAACCCCATTGAAGGCACCGATACCTACGCCCGCATCAGCGACGACGGCAAGCGCATTGTAACCTATTCGTTCAAGACAGGCCGTGAGTTGTCTGTACTTTTCGATGTCAACAACACCATGGGCGAAAAGATAAAATCATTTGATGGCTATACAATGTCGCCCGACGGAACACGTATGCTCATTCAGACCAAGACCAACTACATCTATCGTCGATCATACACAGCTGTACATTATATCTACACCATAGCTTCGCGCAAACTGGAGCGTCTCTCTGACGGCGGTCCGCAGCAGGTGCCCACATGGTCGGCAGACGGTCAGCAGGTGGCATTCGTGCGCGAGGGCAACATCTTCCTTGTAAAGTTGCTTTACGATAACGCCGAGATACAGGTGACTAAGGACGGAAAGTTCAATGAAGTAATCAATGGTATTCCCGATTGGGTTAACGAGGAGGAATTTGGATTCAACCGCGCTCTTACATTCAACGCCGACGGCACCATGCTCTGCTGGATACGCTACGACGAGTCGAAGGTAAAGACCTATTCGTTGCAGATGTACAAGGGTATGCGTCCCGAACATTCGGAGTATACCGACTATCCAGGATTCTATTCTTATAAGTATCCTAAGGCAGGTCAGGACAACAGTGTTGTAACAGCATGGAGCTATGACATCAAGAGCCGCAAGACTCTTCGCCTCAATGTGCCCATTGATGCCGACGGCTATATGCCTCGCATCAAGTCGACAGTCGATCCCAACCGCATCGTAGTGTACACTATGAACCGTCATCAGGATCAGCTCTGTCTCTATGCAGTCAATCCTCGCACCACAGTTGCCCAGCTCCTCATCAAGGAGTCGGTGCCCAAGTATGTGCAGGAGTCGGCAGTTGAGGCTATCAAGTTTGTAGGCAACAATATCCTTTTGCCCAGCGACCGTTCTGGTTATATGAATCTTTACGTATACAATATGAACGGTAAGTTGCAACGTACAATTGGTGGCAAGTACGACATTACCGAAGTATATGGTTTCGATGCCAAGACTGGCGACGTATACTATCAGGCAGCAGCTCTTGGTGCTACCGACCGTCAGGTATACGTAAGTCATAAGAACGGCAAGATAGAGCGACTCACCGATGCAGAAGGATGGAACTCGGCACTCTTCTCGGGCGACTATCAGTACTTCATCAATACATGGAGCGACTACAACACACCTTATGTATATACAACACGCACACGTGCCGGCAAGGTTATCTCTACATTGCAGGACAACCGTGAATTGCGCCAGACCATTAAGGATTATGGATTCTGCAAGCGTGAGGCTTTCTCGTTTACCACTTCTGAGGGTGTAACACTCAACGGATGGATGCTTCGTCCGCTCAACTTTGATGCTTCCAAGCGCTATCCTGTCATCATGCACCAGTATAGCGGTCCCGGTAGCCAGCAGGTCAAGAACGCATGGAGCGCAGGCTCGATGGGTCAGGGTGGAGCCTACGACTCTTACCTTGCACAGCAGGGCTTCATCGTAGTCAGCGTTGACGGACGTGGCACTGGCGGACGTGGTGCCGAATTCGAGAAGTGTACATATCTCAACCTCGGCGATATTGAGTCGCGCGACCAGGTGGAAACAGCTCTCTATCTCGGAACGCTTCCTTATGTAGACAAGGACCGCATCGGTATCTGGGGATGGAGCTACGGTGGATTCAACACTCTTATGAGTATGAGTGAGGGTCGTCCAGTATTCCGTGCAGGAGTTTCTATTGCTCCTCCAACCAACTGGCGCTTCTACGACTCGGTATACACAGAGCGTTATATGCGTACACCTAAGGAGAACCCCGACGGCTACGCTACCAACCCTATAGAGCGTGCCTCTAAACTGCACGGAGCACTGCTTCTCTGTCATGGAACAGCCGACGACAACGTTCATCCGCAGAACATGTACGAATATTCGGAAGCTTTGGTTCAGGCAGACAAGGATTTCCGCGAACTGCTCTATACCAACCGCAACCACGGAATCTATGGTGGCAACACACGCAATCACCTGCTTCGTCAGGTGGCACAGTTCTTTATGACAGAGCTGAAGTAAAAACAGCAGCTGAAATATTAAAATACAAAAACGGCAGACTCCCATCAGAGAGTCTGCCGTTTTTGTATATAGTATGTTATTGTTTCACCAATAAATTTTCAATATAATACTTGTGTAATATCTCGAAAAGGTGTATTTTTGCATTGTAATAAATCTCAAAAAGGTGTATTACTTAATGATTGAATATCTCAAAAAGGTGTAAAGATGTTACTATGAAGCGAAAAATATATCAACAACTCCTTGAGTGGAAAGAGAAAAGAAACGGTGAAGTGGCACTACTCGTAGAGGGTGCGCGGCGCATAGGTAAGAGTTATATCGTAGAGGAGTTTGCCAAGAATGAATACGAGTCATATATCCTCATCGACTTCAACAAGGCTCCACAGATGGTCAGAGACTGGTTCGACCTGTATCTGGAAGACCTTGATATGCTGTTTCTCTATCTGAGTCAGCACTACAAGGTGAGGCTATATGAACGCAAGTCGCTTATCATTCTTGACGAGGTACAGTTGTGTCCCAGGGCGAGAGCTGCCATCAAGTTTCTGGTAAAAGATGGTCGATACGATTACATAGAGACAGGATCGCTGGTAAGTATTAAGAAAAATACACAGGGTATTGTGCTACCATCGGAAGAACGCCCTATACAGATGTATCCAATGGACTTTGAAGAGTTTCTTTGGGCTACCGGTAATGACATGTTGATGGACTTGATACGGAAAATGTATGTAGAAAAGAAGCCAATGGGACAAGCTTTCCATCGTCAGGCTATGGATGCGTTTCGTCTCTATATGATTGTAGGAGGTATGCCACAAGCCGTCAAGAAGTATGTTGAGACGAAAGATTTCGATGCCGTAGATGCCGCCAAGCGCGACGTGCTGACCATTTACCGTAATGACATCTTCAATTATGCAAGTGAGATAGCCGATAAGGTGGTGTCAATATTCGATCAGATTCCTCCTCAGCTGTCTAAGCATGAGAAGAAGTTCAGGTTGTCTGCTCTAAAACCTGGTGCTAAATATCGTGATTGGGACGATGCTTTCTTCTGGCTGAAGGATGCAAGAGTCGTCAACATATGCTATAATTCGACAGAACCTAACATCGGACTGAAGATGAACGAAGACCGCACTACTCTGAAGTGCTATATGAACGATACGGGCTTGTTGATCAGTCACGCTTTTGATGAAAAGGGTATTGTATCGTCAGAGATTTATCAGAAACTTCTCTTTGGAAAGCTGGAGGTGAATGAAGGGATGCTCATTGAGAATATTGTGGCACAAATGTTGACAGCCAGCGGCAATAAGCTCTTTTTCTATAGTAAGTCATCAGAAGAAGCCGAAAATCGTATGGAGATAGATTTCTTGCTTCAAAAGGACAAAGTGACAACACGCCATAATATTCGCCCGATAGAAGTCAAAAGTGGCAAGAACTACACGTTGTCTTCCATAACAAAGTGTATGAAGAAGTTTGGAGAATATATGATCTCTCCTACTGTTTTACATGCAGCCGATTATAAGGTTGTTGATGGTATCACCTATCTTCCGCTTTATATGACGCCCTTATTATAAGTGTAAGGAGCATAAAATATATAGAAATAATGGTAATATATTCCGCAATCGTGGTATAGCATTAATGTAATAATGTTAGTATCTTTGCAATGTGAAACAGTAACGAACAAACAAATAAACCAATAAACGATGTATATAGAGAAGATTCAGAGTCCTGCCGACTTGAAAGGCATGGACATCGCGACACTTAATATTGTAGCCGACGAAGTGCGCCGTGCCGTGCTCAATCGTGTGAGCAAGCATGGCGGACACGTAGGTCCTAACCTTGGATTTGTAGAAGCAACGGTAGCCTTGCACTATGTGTTCAATGCTCCAGAGGATAAGTTCGTATTTGACGTCAGCCACCAGTGCTATCCGCATAAGGTATTGACAGGTCGTGCAGCCGGATTTCTTGGCAACGTAGACGATATGAATGCCATATCGGGATATTCTTCTCCGGCAGAGTGCCCGGAGTATGACAACTTTGAGGTGGGCCATACTTCCACATCCATCAGTCTTGCAACCGGACTGCAGAAGGCACGTGACGTAAAAGGAACTAAGGAGAATATCATAGCCATTATAGGCGACGGTTCGCTGTCGGGCGGTGAGGCTTTCGAAGGACTTGATGAGGCTTCGGAGCTTGGTACGGGCATCATCATCGTTGTAAACGACAACGAAATGTCGATAGCCGAGAACTATGGCGGTATATATAAGAATCTGCGTGCGCTGAGAGAGAGCCGTGGCGAGTGCGAGCACAACTGGTTTAAGGCATGGGGATTTGAGTATAAGTATCTGGAGGAAGGCAACGACATAGAACGCCTCATAGAAGTGTTCCGTAGCGTCAAGGATACCGACCGCCCTACAGTTGTTCATATCCACACAGAGAAAGGTCATGGCTATGCTCCTGCCGTAAACGACAAGGAAGCTTGGCATTGGGGAATGCCGTTCAATCTTGATGACGGTAGTCGCCCGGTTCGCAATGCCGATGGAACTGTGCCTGAGGTGAAACCATGCGAGACATATCCCGAACTCTTCTCTAATTGGATGCTGAGCGAGATGAAGCATGACAAGACACTAATAGCCGTAACAGCTGGAACACCTACAGCTGCAGGCTTTACTGCCGACAAGCGCAAGGAGGCTGGCTCGCAACACCTTGACATGGGCATTGCCGAAGAACAGGCTGTGGCTATGATTTCAGGTATGGCTAAGGGTGGATTGCGTCCCGTATGGACGGTATACAGCACGTTCATCCAGCGCACTTACGACCAGATAGCACAGGATCTCTGCATCAATTCCAATCCAGCTGTAATCAATGTAGTAGGAGGCGGAGTGAACTCGATGAACGACATCACCCACATCTGCCTATTCGACATACCTATGCTTTGCAGCATTCCTGGACTCATCTATCTCGCTCCTACCACATGCGAGGAGTATTTCGCAATGATGCGTTGGGCAATACTTCAGGACAAAAAGCCTATAGCCATTCGTGTGCCGAGCAACGGAGTTGTTCATACAACGGAGAAAGTGGACGAAGAGTATTGCTACGAGTCAAAATATAAGGTGATGCACGAAGGCTCGAAGGTGGCAATCATTGCTGCTGGCTCATTCTATCAGAAGGGCGAGAACGTGGTACGTCTGCTTGCCGATAAGGGTATTGATGCAACGCTCGTCAATCCGCGCTATCTGAATGAGGTGGATGCCGAAGCACTCGAATCCTTGAAGATGAACCATAAGCTTGTGGTAACATTGGAAGACGGCTGCAAGGACGGTGGCTTTGGCGAGCGTATAGCCTCTTATTACGGCACATCAGATATGAAGGTGCTTGTGTGTGGAGTGAAGAAGGGACTGTACGACAGATACAATGTAGAGCAGTTGCTTTCGGACAACCGCTTGCTCAATGAACAAATCGTGAGCGACGTTGTCGCTAATGTTGAATGTTAAGTGTTAAATGGCGAGTGTTAAGAAATAATATAGCATTATGGCATTATCAAATATAGAGAAACATTACAATAAGCATCCCGAAGACCTTCGCTTGCAGCGTAGACACGGTATAGTAGAGTTTGAAACCACAATGCATCATTTGCGTAGGTTCATAACTCCCGACATGCAGCTGCTTGACATAGGTGCAGGAACAGGTCGCTACACATCGGCTCTTATGGCAGAAGGCTATAAGGTGAAGGCTGTAGAACTGGTGCGTCGCAATATAGAGGTGTTCCTGAAGCGTGAACCTACTGCCGACGTTGTGCAGGGCGATGCTCGCAACATGCCGTTCCTGCCAACAGCAATGGCAGACGTGACGCTGTTGCTCGGTCCGCTCTATCATCTCATTGGCGACGAGGAGAAGCTTAAGACACTTAGCGAGGCAAAGCGCGTCACCAAACCTGGCGGACTGATATTTGTGGCTTACTTGATGAACGAGTACAGCATACTGTCGTATTGCTTCGACGAAGACCGTATAGAAGGATTGATGGAGCGTGGTGCTGTTGATGAGAACTTCCACATACAGGCTCAGCCCGACGAGCTATACGACTATGTACGTATTGATGACATCAACCGTCTGGACGAATGTGCAGGTTTGGAACGTGTCACTATCTTCTCGCCCGATGGAGCTTCCGACTATATGCGCACACGACTCAACCGTATGAGTGACGAGACGTTTGCCCGCTTCATAGAATATCAGAAGTGTATCTCAGAGCGTGCCGACCTTATCGGAGCTGGCAGTCATGTGGTGGACGTAGTAAGGGTTCCGTTATAAATCATTATGTGCAAAAAACAGACAATGAAGAAGGCAATAGTAATAGGAGCTACCTCAGGCATTGGTCTTGAGGTGGCTCGTATCCTTGCCGAGCGAGGATATATTGTCGGTGTAGCCGGACGACGTGTTGATAGACTTGAAGAGATAGTAAAGTGTAACGAGAACATAAAGGCTTATCGACAGATAGACGTTACGGATGAGGCTGCGCCCAAGCATCTTCATGAACTTATAGCAGAGCTTGGCGGTATGGATCTCTATTTCCATAGTTCGGGAATAGGGTGGGAGAACTGCGAGCTTGACATCGACCGCGAGATGAAGACCGTGGAGACCAACGGCATGGGATTCACACGTATGGTTACGGCAGCATACAGTTGGTTTGCCAATAATAATAAAGGTGGACAGATAGCTTGCATCACCTCCATTGCACGCACATGTGGATTGGGTGCAGCTCCGGCTTATTCTGCCACCAAGCGTTTCCAGTCGCACTATCTTGAATGTCTTGCACAGCAGTCGCGCATGCGCCGATTGAATATTCATATCACCGACATCCGTCCCGGCTTTGTAGCTACCGACCTTATAGCCGGAAGTCATTTCCCCTTGCAACTCTCGGCTAATAGTGTTGCACGCTCCATAGTAAAGGCTGTGATGCAAGGCAAAGAGACAGTCACAATCGACTGGCGCTATCGCATGCTTGTAGCAGCATGGGCTATGATACCACGATGGTTGTGGACAAGGCTGAGGTTTGTGAAGTAGTTTTATTGTATGATTTTGAAAAAATACAAAATAGATTCTTTCTTTTTATATACACAAAAGTGTAATTCTTAAGCCATTTGTATCAGAAATACACTTTTGTGTCAAATACTTTTTTATCATTTCCTTTACTTTTGCCCTCAGAAAAACATAAGTAAAGTGATTATGAACAAGAAACTTATTATAACAGCGTTGTGCCTCTCGGCTATGACTCCGATGATGGCGCAGAATATCACCGGCAAGGTGATGAATACCAAGGGAGAACCTTTGGCGTTTGCCAATGTAGTATTATTGAATAGAACAGACTCGGCTTTCGTCAAGGGCGCAGTGAGTGGAGAGGATGGCAGCTTTGCCATCGACTCTTCCTGCAACGGCGGAATCATCAAGGTGACATCCGTAGGCTATAAG
>ENA-ORPK01000901-ORPK01000901.1-human-gut-metagenome-genome-assembly--contig:-NODE-901-length-25593-cov-3.622093_pt1 | contig 25593 bp, 24 predicted proteins | sample MGYA00242139_ERZ509068 | MGnify/ENA primary metagenome ERZ509068 (study PRJEB26280, sample SAMEA2338687) | human gut metagenome | biome: human gut; feature: human-associated habitat; material: faeces... | reverse complement strand
CGAATGTTGTGCTGTCTTGGTTGAAGAGTTCGTCTGGTGTAATCTCTTTTATTTTATGATGGGTTAGGTAAACCATATCTATTCGGAATACGTGTTCTCCTGTAGTGACATATAGCATTGGCATTTCTTTAAGGGTGGCATTGTCATTTAGTGAGGAAATTTTACGCGAATCAATGTTGCCGAAAAAACTGTCAAGATTTGGCATAATGAACAAGGCTACCCATGCAAACAGGGCATAGACAATGGTTACCAATCGGTAGGTCTGTGTGGCTTTGAGTGTTATGAGAGTCCACGCAATGATTACCAGGCAGCCAAGGGTGAACAGCACGTATGTAAAGATGCTCATCTGTCCGTTTCGTACAATGAAATAGTAGGTCACTGCCGGCAGGGCAACGGTGATGATGGTTACTGCCCATTTGTTGATTTGAAAAAACACTTTGCCTAAGGTCGTGTCTTTTGAAATATATTCCAAGGCGTAGGTCATGCAGAGTGAGCATGGCACCATCATAGGCAGCAGGTAACGCATTTTCTTTTCGGGCATCAACGAAAGCAGAATGAGTGCGATGAGTGTCCAAAAAAAGAAAAAGCTCCATTGGCGACTAAGGTGGAAGTCAAAGTTGCGGTGACGCTTGAACCACATAACGATGGACGAGAGCATCAGGATGCTCCAAATGCCGGTCTCCAGGAAGAACCGCCAATAGTACCACCATGGGCGAACGTTGTGGTTTATCCACGAGCCCGACTCCTTGTTGATGACATAGGCTGTGGCATTTGGTTCAAAGGCAATCAGGTAGACATACCACCATGCACTGACCACAAGTGCAATGACGATGCCTGTAATAAGTGCCATATATTTACCCTTGAGTTTGGGCGGGTTGTACCAAAGAACAGTGATTATGAATGGCAAAAACAATGCATAGACCGACACCGGGCCTTTGCTCATGAACGAGAGTCCAAACAGCAGTCCACCAAGAACAAAATGTTTTGTGGCGGGTTGCCTTTCATACATGGCGCGGTATATGTGGTAGATAGCCCCCATCATAAAGGAGTGGCAGAAGATGTCCCATGTTGCTGTGCGTGCATGTAGCACAACAGGATAGCATGTAGCAAACAACAGCATGGCAAGCAACGAAAACTTTCTGTTGCTGGTGACTGCCTTGGCAAAAAGATACAGCCACATGGCCCACAACATGGCCATGACAGCGGCCACTGTGCGTTGTGCGGAGATGTTATCGGGCAGCACGTATTCAACAGCCGCTGCTGTCCATGTTGGCAACGGTGGTTTCTCCAGCCTCATTTCTCCATTCATTGTGGGAACCATGATGTGTTGGTCATATACCATCTCACGTGCTGTAACCAGATTGCGCACTTCCATGAGATCTGCCCTCAGGGATGCATTACCTATAATGAAGATTATGGCCATTGTTAAAATGATAACAATGGCTGGTATGTGTCGGTAAACAGACAGTCTCGTCATGTTCAGATTTTTTTCTGCTCTATGGTGTAGTTGATGTAGCGCGTGCGCATCCATCTGAAGGCAAAACAGTCTGCAAGTGGCCCCCACAGGCGGTTATGCATGGAGAATTTTGACACCCCGGCCACCCTTTGGCGGTGTGAAACAGGGATTTGCTTATATTCGAGTCCTTGCAGCTGCACCAAGGCGGGTATGAACCGATGAAGCCCTTTGAAGAACGGAATTTTCCTGGCGACATCAGTATGCAGGATTTTGAGAGGGCAGCCAGTGTCGATGGCGGTGTCGCCCGTCATCATTCTACGGAAAGAGTTAGCAATGCGACTCTGACGGCGTTTCCACCACGTGTCTTTGCGCTTGGCCCTAATGCCGATAACCAACGGATATTGTTCGGTGTGTTTAAGCAGGAGTTCAAAGTCTTCTGGGTCAGTCTGAAGATCAGCGTCTATATATCCGACCAATGGAGAAGTCGTGTAGTCAATGCCTGCCTTGATGGCAGCACTGAGTCCACAGTTGCGCTGGAAGGAAATGTAGTAGAAGTCAGGGTTGTCGGTGCACATTCTCTGGATTGACGAAAGCGATTTGTCTGTTGAGCCGTCGTCTACAAACAGCACACAACTTTTGTGGCTTGCGTGCGAGATATACGCTCTGAGCTTGTCTTCAATCATGTCCATGTTGTCTTCCTCGTTGTATACTGGGACAACAATGGTGAAGTTATAGGCTGCTGTCTTGTTTGGTGCCATTTTTATAAGTTATAAAAAGGTCGGTTTATGTCAATTGAAAAGGTTCAAACAAAAGTGCGATTGTAACATGCCATCTTCTGCAAGACGTATAGAAATCCCGTTAGAATCAACATTTTTGTCGTCTTATTCGGTGTAATGTGCTTCGGTTAGCGAGCGTTATACATCTTGTCGTAGTATGTCTGATAGTCTGTACCTGTAACGGCTTCTGTCCACTGTGGATGGTTGAGATACCATCTGATTGTTTTCACAATGCCTTCGGCAAATGTCGTTTCTGGGGTCCAGCCGAGTTCGCGCTTTATTTTCGTGGGATCTATTCCGTAGCGTTGGTCATGACCCAACCGGTCGGCAACGAAAGTTATCAGGCTGTCGTCAATCCATGAAAGGTCATCTCGGTCTTTGTCGTGGAGCAGTGAACGGTAATGTGGCTCGGTCTCCATAATATCCCTGACAGTCTTGATAATTAGCTTTACGATGTCAATGTTTTTCATCTCATTGTGGCCGCCAACGTTGTAGATAGAGCCGTCAGGAGCTTTGCTAACCACGAGGTCGATGGCTTTGCAGTGGTCCTCAACATAGAGCCAGTCGCGTATATTGTCTCCCTTGCCGTATACGGGCAGTTGCTTGTGGTTCAAGATGTTGCGTATGATTAGCGGTATGAGCTTCTCTGGAAAATGATATGGTCCGTAGTTGTTTGAACACCTCGTAATGCTGACGGGCATTTTGTAGGTGTCTCTGTAGGCCATGACAAAAAGGTCAGCACTTGTCTTTGACGCACTGTAGGGAGAATGGGGTGATAATGGGGTATCTTCAGTGAAGAAGCCTTCTGCTCCCAATGATCCGTAAACTTCGTCTGTAGATACTTGATGATAGCGTACTCCTGACCTCCATGTAGGGTATCCTTGGGAATCTCTGCCTGTTGTCCAAGCCTTGCGTGCAGCGTCAAGCAGTGTTTGGGTTCCAAGGATGTTTGTTTCCAGAAAGAGCTGTGGGTTAGTGATGGAACGGTCTACATGACTTTCTGCTGCAAAGTTCACAACATAGTCAAAGTTATATTTTGCAAAGAGTTCATCAGCAAGCTTCCCGTCTCTAATATCTCCTTTTACAAAAAAACAGCGCTGATTATCAATGTCTGAGTCTATTGTACCCAGATAGCCTGCATATGTCAGGGCATCAAGAATTACAATGCGGATGTCGTTGTGCTTTGCCAGCATGTATTTAATGAAGTTTGACCCTATAAAGCCAGCGGCTCCAGTAACCAGATATGTTTTCATAATGTTTCTGCTTTAATGCTGCAAAGATACTAATTATAAAACAAAAAGCGTGACATTTCCCAAAGGAAGATGTCACGCTTTTTGTATCAGAGTATTGTTTGTCAATTAGTTCAAGAATCCCAGCAGGGCACCTGCTGCAATAGCCGAACCGATTACTCCCGCAACGTTCGGGCCCATAGCATGCATGAGCAGGTAGTTGTGCTTGTCGTACATCAAGCCCATGTTTTGTGAAATACGGGCGGCCATTGGCACTGCGCTCACACCAGCATTACCGATGAGAGGGTTGATTTTCTTGTCTGCCGGTAGGAATACGTTCATCAATTTAACAAACAGAACGCCTGAACACGTGGCAATGATAAATGCCAATGCACCGAGAATGAATATCTTGATGGTGTCGGATGTCAGAAATTCGCTTGCCTGTGTAGAGCAGCCGACAGTCAGACCTAAAAGCATTACAACGATGTCATTGAGAGCGGAACCGGCAGTCTTGGCGAGACGTGTGGTCTTTGTAGATTCTTTCAGAAGGTTTCCGAAGAAAAGCATACCAAGGAGTGGAAGACCAGATGGTATGATCATTGCTGTCATGAGAAGCCCTACTATTGGGAATACTATTCTCTCAGTCTGGCTAACCTGACGTGTCGCTTTCATGTGTATGACCCGTTCTTTCTTCGTTGTGAGAATTTTCATGAAGAAAGGTTGTATTACCGGCACAAGTGCCATATATGAGTATGCACACACTGCAATGGCACCCATTAGGTTAGGTGAAAGCTTTGATGACAGGAAGATTGCCGTGGGGCCGTCAGCACCACCGATGATGGCTATACCAGCCGCTTGGTTTGGTTCAAACCCAAGAGCAAGTGCTATCATGTATGCCCCAAAAATGCCAAACTGGGCGGCTCCGCCCACAAGCAAAAGTTTAGGGTTTGCTAACAGGGCGGTAAAGTCGGTCATTGCTCCGATGCCAAGAAATACCAACGGCGGATACCATCCTTCCTTAACGCCAGAATAGAAGAAGTTCAGTACGGCATTGTCTTCGTATAGGCCAATCTCCAATCCAACGGATTTGAATGGTATGTTTCCTAAAACAATGCCAAAGCCAATAGGTATCAGCAGCAGGGGTTCGAAATCTTTCTTAATGGCAAGCCAGATGAAAAAGACTCCGACTAAAATCATTATGTAATTTGACCAGTCTCCGCAGGCAAAACCTGTGTAGGTGATAAAATCACTAAGTTTTTCTCCTATAAAATCCCACATAGTGTGATTGTTTTTGGATTTTTATTAATGAGGCCTTCCTTTTGCTGGGGCTTCCCAAGCTTGTGGAAGGCTTCCTGTTGCAATAAATTGATTGTCTCAGGCAATGGTAAACATCGTGGTGCCTTCCATTACGGTGTCTCCTTTGTTAACGGAGATAGACGCAATGGTGCCGGCCTTCTCTGCGGTGATTTCGTTTTCCATTTTCATGGCCTCAAGTATGAGAACTACATCACCTACTTCCACTTGTTGTCCTGCTGTTACCTTGATGTCAACAATGGTGCCAGGAAGTGGAGCCTTGAACGGAGTTCCTTCACCAGCGGGAGCAGTTGTAGCCGGCTTTGGAGCTGCAGCGGCCGCAGGTTTTGGTGATGTTGCTGTTGTTGTGGGTTTTGCTGGTGTAGGTTTTGTTGTTTCTTTGCCTACGATCTCCACATCGTATGCTTTGCCGTTTACTGTTACATTGGCTTGGTTACCTTCAATTTTCTCGATGTTAACGGAATATTCGTTTCCATTAATGATGTATTTGTATTCTTTCATTTTAAGTAAGTTATTTTATTGTGTTATTACTGTTTTAGCATTCCTGCCTCTATTATGCATGCTTTGTCTGCCCAATCCGAGTGGCTGTCTTTTATGGTTATTATGCCGCTTTCTTCGTCGTGGGCGCACTCAGCTTCCAGAGTCAGTGCGATAAGCGCAGCGTCAAGGCTCTCGTCACCGCTGCCAGAGGTTGCTTGCGTTACTGCCATTATAGCGGCAACTTCTTCCTCTTTTGCATTGTGACCTACTTTGTGGCTATTATTCTTTCCGTACAAGATAGGTCTTGGCTGCATTGTACTTGTCGTGGTGTTCTCGTTGATTATATTCGCTATCTTGCCAAAGATGGTAAAGAAGACGTAGAGCAGTATAAGGCATCCAAAGACTACTCCCATAGCCAATATCGACATAGCGATACCGTAGGGATCTTTCTCCTTGAAGTCTGAGATTTTGCTCATGCTCAACTTCTTCGCATAACTGTTGTCGCGTGTGGGGGTAGGGGTGCGACAGATGCTCCATCTGTCTTTGTCAAAGTCGCGTGCAAATGATTGGCTGGGGCCAATGTCTGCGGGAATAGCAACAGAGTCAATAAGGCTGACGCCATTACCACTATATATGGCAACGATGTCACCAGGGTGCAATGTAAATTTCAGATGTTGAATGCCAAGATTTTCTTGTCCGTCAGCATACAGGAGCAGGCAGTTCTGTGGTGTAATCGCTGTGGCAGGATTACCCGTAGGGATAAGCCGCATCTTCTTTATGCGTTCGGGGGCAGAGAGATTTGGGTCAAGTGCAGATGGGTCGTTGGTAATATAGAAACCGCCAAGATTTTGGGTACCCCAAGATGTGTTTTGTATTTCAATCCAAGCCCCTTTAGTTGTGCTGTCGCCTATTGCCACCTCGCTAAGTCGCAGGCTTTTTGCGCCATCGGCCAGCGCTCCGTTAATACAGAGCACCAGCATGGCTATTAGGGTGACTAATTTATTAGTCTTCATGATTAAATAGGCTTTATCTGATGGTTACAATGGAATGTTTCCGTGTTTCTTTGCAGGACGGGTCTCGCGTTTGTTCTGTAGTATTGCAAGAGCCTTGCAAATGCGGAAACGGGTATTCTTCGGTTCAATAACATCATCAATGTAGCCGTATTTTGCTGCTTGATACGGATTGTTGAACAATTCGTTATATTCTTCCTCCTTTTCTGCAAGGAATGCTTTTGGATCTTCTGCTGTCTTTGCGGCCTTGGCATATAGTACAGCAACAGCTCCCTTAGAACCCATAACGGCTATTTCCGTGTTTGGCCATGCGTAGTTAATGTCGGCTTTAAGCTGTTTGCAGCCCATCACGATGTGTGAACCTCCGTAGCTCTTGCGAAGAGTAACAGTTACCTTTGGTACAGTTGCTTCTCCGTAGGCGAAGAGCAATTTTGCACCGTGGTCAATTACTGCATTGTATTCCTGACCAGTTCCTGGCAAGAAGCCTGGTACGTCAACAAGTGAGACAATAGGAATGTTGAATGCATCGCAGAAGCGTACAAATCTGGCGGCTTTTCTACTTGCGTTGCAGTCCAGAACGCCAGCATATACTTTCGGTTGGTTGGCTACAATTCCAACGCTCTGACCATTGAAACGCGCAAAGCCAACGATTATGTTTCTTGCAAAATTTTTGTGGACTTCAAGGAACTCGCCGTTGTCAATGATGCTTCCGATTACGTCATACATGTTATATGCCTTGTTTGGATCGTCTGGCAAGATGTCGTTAAGGGCTTCGTCGGTACGGCTTACGGGGTCTGTACACTCAATTCTTGGTGCAGTCTCCATGTTGTTCTGAGGAATGAAAGAAATGAGCTTGCGTATCTTAAGGGCAAGGTCTTCTTCCGTAGGGCAGGTGAAATGAGCCACTCCGCTTTTTGTTGAGTGTACAGATGCGCCTCCCAAGGCTTCTTGAGTAACCTCTTCGCCAGTAACGCTCTTTACAACGGCTGGGCCTGTAAGGAACATGTAGCTGACATTTTCAAGCATGAAGATAAAGTCGGTGATTGCTGGAGAGTAAACCGCACCACCTGCACAAGGGCCACAAATGGCAGAAATCTGGGGAACAACTCCTGATGCCTCAATGTTGCGTTGGAAAATGTTGCCAAAGCCAGCCAAGGCGTTGACTCCTTCTTGAATGCGTGCGCCGCCAGAGTCGTTGAGACCAATGCAGGGCACACCCATCTTCATGGATTCGTCCATGACCTTGCATATCTTTTCGGCCATGGTTTCAGACAAAGAACCCGCATTCACAGTAAAGTCTTGCGCAAAGACATAGACCAGACGTCCGTCAATTGTTCCGCTACCTGTTACAACGCCGTCACCATAGAATTGCTTCTTTTCCATGCCGAAGTTGGTGCAGCGGTGGAGCTTGAACATGTCCATCTCTTCGAAACTGCCCTTGTCAAGCAGCAGTTCAATTCTCTCACGTGCAGTAAGTTTGCCTTTGGCATGCTGCTTTTCAATAGCTTTCTCGCCACCGCCCAAGCGCGCTGTGGCACGTTTTTCTACGAGCTTTTTAATGTTTTCTTGTTGATTACTCATAAAAACAAAGTTGATTATATATAGTTGTTTAGTTCTTTAGTATCAGGTTGTATACTTGTCGTAAAGTAAAATTTAAGTACTGTGCGCAAAATTAGTGATTTTTCTTGAAAATGTTATCTATATTTTTTTCGTTATTAATAATATTATGGTTTTTTAGTGTTATTGACGTGGATTTAAGGGTGGTTGGGTGTATGGTTGTGGTTATGTCGCAGGAGTTGGGACAGTGGCATTTTTCGTAATTCTGCTTTGAAACGGTTTTTGAGTGGAGGTAAAAATTAGTAATTTTGCAGTTAAATATTGTTTTGTATGTATAGTAATGCGACTTTTCTGGAACTTGGCGAGAAACCTGTTGGACAATTGTTGTTGAAGTATGCGACTCCAGCAGTTATAGCCATGACTGCCTCCTCGCTTTATAATATCATTGACGCAATATTTATTGGTCAAGGTGTTGGCCCGATGGCAATTGCTGGCATATCTTTGACCTTTCCTGTCATGCAGATGACGGCGGCGTTTGGTTCAATGATAGGGGTTGGGGCAAGCACGCTGCTCTCTGTCAAACTCGGCGAGAAGGATTACGACACTGCCAAAAAGATTCTCGGAAACGTGGTAGTGCTTAATGTTATCATGGGTGTTGTGCTTGGGTTTGTAATGCTATTGCTGCTTGATCCTATATTATTTTTCTTCGGGGCAACAGATCTTACAGTGTCGTATGCTCGCAGTTTTATGCGTGTCATTCTCGCAGGAAATGTTGTTACCCATCTGTATTTTGGTCTTAACGCACTGCTTCGGGCCTCGTCTCATCCAAAGGATGCCATGATGGCCACCATCTATACGGTTTGCTTTAATGTTGTGCTTTGCCCTTTGTTTATATACTGTTTCCATTGGGGGATAGAGGGTGCAGCGCTTGCAACAGTCATTTCGCAGGGGTGTGTGTTGTTGTGGCAGTTGAAGTTGTTCTGCAATCGTGGGGAGTTCTTGCACTTCCAACGTGGAATCTATAAGCTCAGACGCCGCATAGTGTTAGCTTCTTTCGGCATTGGTATGTCCCCTTTCCTTATAAATCTGACTGGCTGTACGGTAGCGGTATTCATGAACAAGAGTTTGCTCTGTTATGGGAACGACCTTGATGTTGCTTCATATGGCATCTGCAACAGGTTCTCGTTTTTCTTTTTGATGATCGTGATGGGGCTTACCCAGGGAATGCAGCCGATTGTGGGATACAATTTCGGTGCAGGTAAATCGGAGCGTGTCAAGTCTGTCTTGTTGCGCACGATAATGTGTGCCTCGTGTGTAGTTGTTGTGGGGTTTGTAGCAAGCATTGCTCTGCCGCATCAGATTGTCAGTGCTTTTACCACTGACGAGGAACTTATAGAAGTGTCTGTCCACTATATTAGAATTCTTTTTGTTGCATTTCCGCTTGTAGGTTTCCAGATAGTGGTGACCCAATTCTTCCAGTCTATAGGAATTGTGAAGAAAAGTATCTTCCTGTCTCTATCCAGACAGTTGATTTTTCTTATCCCATCGTTACTTGTCTTGCCGCATTTTTATGGTGTAGACGGTGTGTTTATGTCTATTCCTGTCGGTGATGTTTTGGCAACATTTACAACGGCTTTGCTCTTTATCATAGAAATGCGGAAATTTAAAAAGAGAGACGCAATTACATCATAGGGGTTAAAATGAAAAAGATAGGTTTGTTGTCAGATACCCACGGCTATTGGGATGTGAGGTTTGAGGAATACTTTGCTCCGTGTGACGAAATATGGCATGCAGGAGACATGTGCTCCTATGAACATGCCATGCAGTTTGCTCGTCTGAAACCTTTCCGCGCCGTTTGTGGCAACTGTGACGGAGGTACTCTTCGTTTCCTTTATCCAGAAGTTTTAAGGTGGCGTTGTGAGGATGTAGAGGTCTTGATGAAGCACATTGGCGGTTATCCTGGTCGATATGACCGCTCCGTCATAAAAACGTTGATGGAAAATCCGCCCCAACTGTTTATATCTGGCCATAGTCATATTCTTAAAGTATGCTATGACAGACAACTCGGTTGTCTGCATATCAATCCTGGGGCGGCTGGACTGCAGGGCTGGCAGTCTGTACGCACGTTGGTGCGTTTCACAATAGACCAAAGTGATATAAAGGATTTAGAGGTGATAGAGTTGAAGTGACTGCCTTCAAGACAACAACAACCCAAATGAAAGCAAAATCCCAAACGCAAGCATGTTGCGAGAAGTCATGCCAAGAATCATATTCAACTGGCGCCCACGGTTAATGGCAACCATTTGGCGCCATGTGGAAATGTGTAGAGGCAGGTATAGTGTGGTCAGCATAATTTGCCATCCGTATCCCATGGTAAGAAAGAAAAGGCTTAAAGCCCAGGCAACAAGGCCACAGTAAAGGTAAAGGTATTTGCCGAAGCTTTCTCCGAAAATTACGATGATCGTTCTTTTTCCGCTATCTTTGTCAGTGTCTCTGTCGCGATAGTTGTTGATGATTAGCAACGTATCAATGACAATGCCGCTTACTATGCTGCCCAAGAGGCATGGCATCGAAATTTCCCCTGTAGCAGCAAAGAACGTCCCACAGCACGGCACCAAGCCAAAGAAAACAATAACAAGCACATCGCCAAACCCTGTGTATGAAAGTATTGTGGTGTAAAGAAACGCAAAAAGCACACACAATGCACCGACAAGCACAATCCAGAACGTTGTATATTGCAGTATGGCACAACCACAAGCGAGAGCAAGTGTCAAGACTGTTGCGATGCCTCTTTTCATTGCTTTCGGAGATATCCAGCCTTGGGCGCAGGCTCGTTCAGGTCCCAGGCGGTTGCGGTCTGTCCCTTTTAGGTAATCAAAAAGGTCGTTAATCAAGTTTGCCGCTATTTGCATCAGAAAGGCAAAGACAAGACAAATGATGACTGCACTGTAATTGCAGTCCGGGTTGTGCGAGGCCAAAGAAGCCGCAATCATAATAGGTATTGATGCTCCAGTAAGCGTTTTGGGCCTGGTGGCCAATAGCCAGGCTTTTAGGCTGTTTTGTTTGATTTCCATAGACTGACAGACACTTTTCCTTGTGCAAAATTACTAATAATTGGTTTTAATACTTAACTTTGCCGCAGAAAAGCTCTGAATACAGTTATTATTACAGTAATTAGGATATTATGAAGAACTCGAAAAAAATGATAGCCCTTGCCATCGTCGCATTGGTTTTGCTTGCCGTTGCAGGCTATTTCATTGTAAATCTCAACTCTGAACTGCAAAAGGAAAAAGACAATAACGAGAAGTATGTGCAGTTGGCGGAGATGGACAAAAAGGAAATGGAAAACGAGTATGCCCAATTCGCAATGCAGTATGATGAAATGAAGCGTACGATAAAGAACGATTCTTTGTTGCAACGTCTGAACGAAGAGCAGAACAGGGCAAACTCATTACTTGCGGAGCTGAAAAGAGTGAAAAGTAATGATGCTGCCGAAATAGCGCGTTTGAAGAGAGAACTTGCCACGGTTCGTGAGGTTCTTCGCTCCTATATACTGCAGGTTGATTCGCTGAACAGGGAAAATAAGTCGCTGCGTGATGAAAACACGCTTGTCAAGGCACAGTATAACACTGCGACAACTCAGATTTCTTCATTGACGGAGGAAAAGCAAAGTCTTACAAAGACTGTTGCAATAGCGGCTCAGCTTGATGCTACAGGTGTTTCTCTTCAGGCTCAAAACAAAAAGGGCAAGGCTGCCAAGAAGACCAAAGACATAAAGCGTTTTGTTGCTTCATTTCGTATTGCTCGCAACGTAACGGCCAAGACTGGCGAAAGGCGTGTGTACGTGAGCATACTGAAGCCAACCAATGACGTAGTATCCAAATCAGGCATGTTGTCCTATGAGAATACTTCTGTTGGTTACTCTGCTGCAAAGTCAGTCGAGTACAACGGTGAGGAAACCCCAGTAACGGTGTATGTCAATGTTGGCGAGATGTTGTCGGCCGGCACTTATAAGTTATACATTTTTGTTGACGGCTCTATGATAGGGTCTTCGTCAATCACCTTTAGTAAATAGAAGCCGAGGGGACTCTTGTTTCCCCTGCAGATAAAGGCAAAGGCTTGTGGTTGTTTCAAAAAGAGACGCCACAAGCCTTTGCTTTTTATCGACAGTCCAACGGATACCGCTCTTTACTTAACAAGATAGGTAACCGTGGATGCGAGAGACAGAAACGCTTGCGTAACGGGTGATGTGCTGTCGAGTGCAATTGGCTGTCCTTGGTCACCGCTTTCGCATACGGATTGAACCAGTGGAATCTGGCCCAATAGTTTCAGTCCCAGTTTTTCTGCCATTTTCTTTACCCCGTCTTTCCCGAATATATAGTATTTGTTGTCAGGCAGTTCTGAAGGAGTGAACCATGCCATGTTTTCCACAAATCCCAAGATGGGAATGTTTATCTTGTCGTTTTGGTACATGTCAACGCCTTTGCGAGCATCTGCCAATGCTACTTTCTGTGGCGTGCTGACAATGATTGCTCCCGTAATGTCAAGAGTCTGCATCAGTGTAAGGTGAATGTCACTCGTGCCTGGAGGAGTGTCAATAATGAAATAATCCAAGTCTCCCCAATTAGCTTCTGTTATGAGCTGTTTAAGCGCATTGCTTGCCATAGGTCCGCGCCACACGGTGGCTTGTTCGGGCTTGATGAAGAAACCGATAGAGAGAATTTTAACGCCATATTGCTCTGCTGGAACAATCAGTTGTTTTCCATCAACCACTTCGCCCATAGGTTCATAGCCTTCGAGGTTAAACATGGTCGGAACAGATGGTCCGAAGATGTCGGCATCCAACAATCCTACTTTGTATCCGAGTCGAGAAAGTGATATCGCGAGGTTTGCGGCGATGGTGCTTTTTCCTACACCGCCTTTCCCAGAAGAAACGGCAATAACCTTTGTTCCGCTCAACGGCTTTGCTGGTATCGCTTTTTCCTCCAAAGGTTTGTATGAAATGTTTATCTTGACGTTGGCTTCTTCCGAGGCGAATGTCTTTATGGCAGCTTCGGCTGCTTTTGTTACAGATTTAGTAAAGGGGTCAGGCCTTTTGGGAAAGATAATGGAAAAAGAAACATTTTGACCGTCAATCCTGATGTCATCGTCAACCATTCCTGCCTCAACAAGGTTTTTCCCGTTGCCAGGATATCTTACTTGTGCCAGAGCGTCAAGTATTAGTTTGGGGTAAAGTGTCATGTCGTTTATTTAAGTGTTTATTTTGCTTTTTCAAGTGATGAGCGTTTGTCGCGGGCATAGCTGCGATACGTGTCGAGTTCAATCTCTACGTCTGGTTCTTTTAGTTCACCTGCGTGCGGAAGTCTGAAACAGAGGTATTTGATGGGGATGCCACGGCTAAGCCATTGTTGCTCATAGTATGTTTTTATCTGCAATAGTCGCATGGTCTCGTCATCTACTTCCCTGTTTGCAGAGTCGCCATAGAGGTCACGTGTGTGCGAAGTGGGCGTTATGCCGTTACACTGCAGCATACAGCTGGTATAGGTGAATAAAAAATTACTATCTGTCTTGACATGTATTTGCCCGTTGTCAACCAAAAAATTGCGGTACCGGTTCAAGAAGAATGTGGAGGTTAGTCGTTTGGTTGGCTTCTTCATCTGCGGGTCACTGAAGGTCAACCATATTTCACTAATCTCTTCCGCACCAAAATACTTGTCGGCAAATTCTATCTTAGTGCGCAGGAAAGCCACGTTCTTTAGCTCTTCGCTCAAGGCTTCTGTCGCACCTGTCCACATTCGGGCGCCTTTGATGTCTATTCCTATAAAGTTCTTGTCTGGGAAACGCCGTGCAAGCCCGACGGTGTACTCTCCTCTGCCACAGCCCAGCTCCAACACAATCGGGTTGGCGTTCTTGAAAAACAGCTCGTTCCAGTTTCCCTTGAGCTTGAATGGAGCAGAGGTGTCTGGCCCCATGTCTTCAGGTTGGAACACATGGGGATATTTGGCCATGTCGGCGAATTTGGATAGCTTGTTCTTGGACATAAGGTTTGTTTTGAATGCAAAATTAAGTTTATTATTTAAAATTTAGCATTTCAATGCGCATTAATTATCAATAATTAGTTACTTTTGCAAACCGTAGACTTATGGCTTTAATGTGCGGTAATGTCTTTAAAAACAAATGATATTTGAAGTATGAATAGATTTGCAAGTGCATTCGGGATGGTAATGTGTCTGGTGGCACTTTTTTCTTGCGGAGGCTCCCCGCAACCGCAGTTCCGCAAGGACTCAAAGGGAAATACCGTGCCTGTGTCAGACTATGTCTGTGTGGCAATAGATGAGACATTCAGACCGATATTCGATATACTTGTGAAGGATTTTCGCGATCGCAACGCAGATGCGTTTACCGACCCCTTGTTTATGCCTGAAAACGATGCGATTAAACTGCTTCTTGCAGATTCCGTTCGAAGCATTGTAGTGACACGCAAGCTGACTGGTAAGGAAAATGACTATCTTAGGGCAAAATACAATCTTGTGGCAAAAGAGGGAACGGTGGCGTTTGATGCTATAACGCTGATTGCAAACCCATCAAATCCAGACTCCCTCATTTCGGTAGACGAGATAAAAAAGATAGTGGAGGGAAAGATTACCGATTGGAGCCAGTTGCGTCATAACAACGGCAAAAAAGGCGAAATAGAGTTGGTTTTCGACAATAACGGTTCTTCAACTGTCAGATATATGCAAGACTCGCTGTGCGGGGGTGGAAAGCTGAAAGGAAAACTCCGAGCAGCGGAAACCTATGATGAGCTGATAAAATATGTTCACAACAAGAAAGATGCTATCGGAGTGCTTGGTGTTGATTGGGTCGGAAATCCTAAGGACACTACCCGTCTTTCCTTTACCAACGAAGTGAGAATAATGAAAGTTGGTGCCAAATCTTCAGAATACCCAGAAGACTACTACTTGCCGTATCAGTTCTATATCAGCACAGGCAGCTATCCGCTGACCCGATGCCTGTATATCATCACCACCGACCCTCGTACTCGCTCTCTTGAGAAGCATTTCTACTATTACATTACTGACAATCCCAACCATAACAACATGGGGCAAATGATGATTCTGCGTCATTCGCAGTTGCTGCCCTATATGGCGGTACAGTCACACAATGTGGTAATAAAACGATATTAAAAACTTAAAACATTATAATACACAATGAAAAAGACACTATTTTTGCTTGCTGCTTTTGTAATGGCATGCGGATTAAACAAGTCCAAGGCACAGTTCGTCGCTCCACAGGTTCCAACAGAACTACAGGAAACGGTGAATGGCTATGTACAGACATTGCTGCAGGACCCTACGGATGAAACCGTAATGAAAAGCATTGATAAAAACAAGTTGCTGAAGAAAAACAAGGAGGCTCTTGTTGCAGTGGGCTACAAATTTTTGGAAAACAGACTGTTTGGCAATGCAATCGGCTTGGCCAAGAAAGTCTATGATATGGATTCTAAATTCCTGCCAGCCGTTTACCTTGAGGGCGATGCTTATTTTGATATGAGAAACAACAACGCCTATGGTCTGGCCGCACAAAAATACGAGGAAGCAAAGACCTTAGACCCCAACAGTCTTGCCCCGTATCTTAAATTGGTGGGTGTGTATCGCTACATCAACCCTGACTATGCAATCGAGTTGATGACAGAAATCAAGGAGAAGAAAACTGATGACCCGAAAATCAACCAAGTTCTTGGAACTCTCTACTATCAGTTGGCCGATACTGTAAATGCTCGCAACTACTACAACAAGTATTTTGAGAAATTTCCCGACGGCCAGGGTGATATCACTGTTCAGCGCGAATACGTCATCATCTTGTTTATGGCAAAAGACTACAAGGGAGCCGTTGAAATGGCAAAGAAGTTCCAGGCTTCAAATGCAAAAGACCCCGTGTTGAATCGTATTGAGTTCCTTGGCAACTATGAGCTTCAGAATGCATACGAGAACGATGTGGAAAACCAGTTTAAACCTGATTTCGAGCAGCAGAAAGCTAATTATGCCTCTGTAACAAAAGCGTCCTACGACAAGTTCTACGGCCAATATCCTGACAGTGTGTATCAGGAGTTGGACTACCGCTATCAGGCGCAATACCTTTCAGGACTCAAGGATTACAAGGGGGCAATCGCTGCATATAAGAATGCCGAGAAAAAAGCTCCAGAGGATGCCGCTACCCAGTTTAACCTTTCAAGAACCTACGAGAAAACTAAGGAATATGAAAACGCTGTTGCTGCGTACAGAAAATATATGGATCTCGCTAACAAGAAAGACGATACCAATGAGCTCTTCAAGCTGGCCCGTGTATACTACAACGCTGCCAATTCGACAAAGGAAGACTCCCTGCTTCGTGTGAAGTACATTCAGGAAGGTGATTCCATCTATGAGCAGGTAGACGAGGTGATGCTCAAGGAGGGCGAGCCGAGCTATCTCGCTGTGTTCTGGCGTTCGCGCATTAACCAGCTGTATGACCGCAAACACCCGAATGAGATTGCTGCCAAATATATGAAAGAGGCTATCGAGCGTCTGAAGAATCCTAAATTTGCGGGCGAAGACTACAATCCACACCGTGCTCAGGCCTACTCTTATATAGCATGGCTTGCCATGGAAAAGGATGACAACGAAGGAGCCAAGGCCAACGCTGTAGAGGCTCTCAAATATGAAGATGATAACCCACTGGCCAGCAACGTGAAGAAATATCTCGAGATACTCGGAAAGTGGTAATCTTTTGAAAAAAAGGACGACCGACAAAAAAAGACACCCGCAGAACGCAGGTGTCTTTTTTTGTCGTCCCTTGTTGTATGAACCGTTACTGTTCGTGTCTGGGTAAGGGCGACATTTCTGGTGGGAGCGAGTTTGCCTGGTCTGGAATGAGTGTTGACGGGATGTGGGGTAGGGGAAAACAAAACTTGCCCCCGAAGCGACAATATCGTTCGGGGGCAAGTATGAATAAAATTGGCGTGTCTCTCGCCAGCCTTAGTCTATAATAAGGTTCCAGTTATGAATGTCAGGCTCGATGCCGTATTGTATGTTGCGCAACTTGTGGTAGAGCTTCTCGCAGATGGGGCCAGGCTTGCCGTTCTTGCTGATGACGTAGCTTTTGCCCATCTCGGGGTCGTCAATCTTGAGGATAGGGCTGATTACGGCCGCTGTGCCGCATGCGCCAGCTTCCTCAAATGTGTCAAGTTCTTCCTCTGGTATCTGGCGGCACTCAACCTTAAGGCCGAGGTCAAGAGCCAACTGCTGGAGGCTCTTGTTGGTGATGGAGGGGAGGATGGAGGTCGATTTTGGCGTGATGTAGGTGTTGTTTTTTATTCCAAAGAAATTTGCCGCACCACACTCGTCAATGTATTTCTTCTCCTTTGCATCAAGATAGAACTCGCATGAATAGCCAGCCTTGTGAGCCAGGTCGTTGGCGCGCAGACTTGCTGCATAATTGCCGCCGACTTTGTATATGCCAGTGCCGAGAGGTGCCGAACGGTCATATTTGCGGGTGATGCAATAGTCGGTGCATGCAAATCCGCCCTTGAAGTACGGCCCTACGGGTGTCACAAATATCAGAAACAGGTATTCAGACGCTGGATGTACGCCTACCTGTGCACTCGTGCCAATCATGAGAGGACGTATGTAAAGAGCCGCTCCACTTTCGTATGGTGGGATGAAACGCTCATTGAGCTTAACGACCTTCTTGACCATCTCAATGAATAGGTCTGTTGGCATCTCTGGCATCATGATGCCGCGTGAGGTGCTCTGCATTCTCGCAGCGTTCTCATCAATGCGAAATACACGTATCTTGCCGTCTGGGCAACGAAAGGCTTTCTGGCCCTCAAAAGACTCCTGACCGTAGTGCAGACAGGTGGCGGCCATGTGTATGTTAATTGTTTCAGAGGAGCTGACTTCAATCTCTCCCCATTTTCCGTTGCTGTAGCGGCAGCGCACATTATAGTCTGTGTGCATGTAGCTGAAAGGCAAATTTCCCCAATCGATGTTTTCCATATTGATAGTTTTTTATTGTGTTTCAAAGGCAGATGGCTGTCTTGCCTGTAATCGGGTATTATAATAAGGTAATACCCATTAACAATGCAAATTTAAATAAAAAGTCAATGCGGTAGCGGAAAAATGTTTATTTTTATTGATTTAACAAGAATTTGTTTGAAAAAACTTGGTGGCTATTGATATTCAATTTAATTTTGTACAATAAATATTACTTGGAGTCGTTGACTAATAGAAGAAATTGCAGACAAATATTAATCATCATAATTTAATCTAAAAATTTAAAAAAATGAGTACAACAACTAAAGCTCCGGCTAAGAAACCTGCTCAGAAGAGCGAAGGTTTTAAAGGTATCAAGAATGCGTTTGTCGTAATTCTGATTTGTGTTATCATCGCATTTATTATTTTCTACACAGTATTCGGCAATGGCAGCCACTTCCAGGGAGGTGACAATGCAAACGACCCAATTGACCTTGTTGGTACAATCTTCAAGGGTGGTGTTGTGGTGCCGGTTATCCACGGTATGTTCTATGCTGTTATCGCATTCGTTGTTGAACGTTGGTTGGCTCTTCGCACCGCTTTCGGCAAAGGCAGCCTTGAGAAGTTTACTGAGGCTGTACGCAAGGCTATGGCTGCCAATGATATTGCTGCCGCCCTTAAGGTTTGTGACGCACAGCAGGGCTCTGTTGCTAACGTAGTGCGCGCCGCTCTTGAGCGCTACCAGGTGGAAGAGGCTGACGCAACCAAGACCAAGGCTCAGAAGCTTGAGGCTATCAAGGCTGCCCTTGATGATGCTACTGCTCTCGAAATGCCTACTCTTCAGATGAACCTTCCTATTCTCGGTGTATTGACATCTCTGGGTGTGCTTACCGGTCTGTTCGGTACGGTGCTCGGTATGATCAAGTCATTCCAGAGTATCTCTGGAGAAGGTGGCGGTGACTCATCTGCACTTTCTACTGGTATCTCTGAGGCTCTTGTAAATACCGCATCTGGTATCGCAACATCTGCTCTCGCATTGGTTTTCTATAATTTCTACACTAACAGAATCGACAGATTTACCTACTCTCTGGAAGAAGTTGGTTTTATTATCGTCCAGAATTACGCTTTGACACACTAATCCACTTAAAAAGGTAAAGACAATATTATGGGACGATTTAAAATCAAAAAAGCAGACTTGTTCATAGACATGACGCCTATGAGCGACGTTATGCTCCTATTGCTTACCTTTTTCTTGATGGCTGGTACTTTCACAAAACCTGAACCTGTTCAGGTGCAAACTCCAAAATCCGTGTCTGAGGTCCAGATACCTTCTTCCGACATCATGACAATATATTTGTCTGCTCCCGCGAAGAACAATCCCAACGCAGTACCGGATATCTATATCAACCTTGACAATGCACCCATTGTCAACAAGCTTGCAAACCAAATCAAGCAGTTGCCAATGTGCGGAAACATCAAAAAGGCGGATATCGAGTCTTTTAAAGAAACTCAGTCTATTAAGGTTACAATAGGTGAGATGGTTGAAGGCAGAGGGGCGCAGGAAGACGCTACTACCGACAGCCAGTTCAAGCAGATTATTAAGGCCGTGCGTGGTATCTATAATGATATCAACAAGAACATGTCACCCAATGCAAAGGGCGAAACAAAGGAACGTGTCTTGCGCATAGCCATCAAGTCAAGTAAGGATACGCCTTACAGTACAATAAAATTGGTTATGAACTCACTGCAGGATATACAGGAAAACCGCTATAACCTGCTTACCGAGCTCAAAAGCAGACCAGTAGAATAAAGGAGGAAACAAATATGAAGACTAAACAAAAGAAAATGAATGCCCGCGTCGACTTTACGCCGATGGTGGATATGATGATGCTTCTTGTCACCTTCTTTATGCTGTGTACCACACTGGCAAAACCGCAGACCATGGAAATCGCCATGCCTACCAACAAGACGGAAGAGAAAAACCGAAGTCAGGTAGACACCAAGGAAGCGGTTACCGTAATTCTTGACGAGGACAACAAGGTGTATGTGTACACCGGAAAACCTACCGATGCTCCCAACACAATTAGGCAGGTGTATTTCACAAGTTCAACTCCTGTAAACGGGTTGAAGAGCCTGCACGAGACCCTCAAGAAGCACAACCCTGCTTACGAGAAGGCCGAGAGCATCCGTAAGGAGTATGAAATGAGACTGAACAGAATGGCGGGCCGCGCAAAAGGTGCCCAAGAGGCTGTTCAGGCAGAGTTTACTGAGAAGTTCAATGCAGTAAAGAGCGAAAAGGGAACTCCACAGGTAATAATCAAGCCGTGTGACGGCTCAAATTATGACAACCTGATTGAGACTCTCGATGAAATGACTCTCTGCAACATCGGTAAGTATGTAATCGTACCTATTGATGATGACGACAAGGCAACTCTCGAAGCATATAAGTCTAATCATTAAAGCGTTATAAGTTATGGCAGATGTAGATATCTTATCTTCTAAAAAATGGAATGACCTTCTTTTTGAAGGGCGTAACAAGAACTATGGCGCTTATCAGTTGCGTGCCACCACTGGCAAACGTAACATGTGGGCTTTGCTGAGCTTGCTCATTATCTTTGTTTGTATCGGGTTGGCGGTGTTCTTTACTGGAGTCATTGAAAGAGCCGTGGCTGAGCTCGGCAACGACCAGGCAATGGAACTGCAGAACGTTGATGCACAGGAAGAAGAGGAAGAAGAGGTTTTCCACGAGGAATCAAAACCAGATGAAGCCCCTATGGAGACTGTAACCGAGATGGCTTCTTCTATTCAGTTTACTGTGCCGGAGATTACCGATACACCGGCAGAGGACAAGGAGCTCATCGCCCAGCAGAAGGCACAGGAGGCCAAAGCTAAGATGGGTGAGTTCAACTTCCAAGGTAACGACGAAACTTCCACCAACATCAAGAATGACCAGAAGCAGCTTGGTGCCGTAGCATCGGCAGGTGGCGGCGAAGGTAATGCCAAGGTATTCACCTATGTAGAGCAGATGCCTGTGTTCCCTGGTGGTGAGCAGGCACTCCAGAGGTATATACTTGACCACTTCAAATATCCGCAAGTGTCGCTTGAAGACGGTGTGCAAGGTACCATCATGGTACGCTTCGTTGTGAAGGAAAACGGTACCGTGGGTGAAGTGCAGATCCTTAAAGGCCTTGATTCCTATTGCGACAAGGAGGCCAAGCGAGTAATTTCAAATCTACCTCGTTTTACTCCTGGACGCCAGCAGGGCAAGCCTGTTAAGGTGTGGTATCAGATACCGGTAAGACTTACTATCGAATGACGTCATCGGCACTTGGTTGCCGAACGTTCAATGAATATTTTCAGAAAGAGGCTGTGTCAAGAAATTGGCGCAGCCTCTTTCTGTTACCGCAGTTCTGCACATCGTATAATCGTGATTTTCATATTCTGCTAACTACTGGACTTGTGTCAGCTAACTTAGCTGACACAAGTCCACTAAGCTAGCTGACACGTGTCTACTAGTTAGCAGAATGACATTTGTTCAGATTACGGCAATTCAATACCGTTTCAGAGTGTCGTCAGATGTGTTTGTTGTCTGGTGTACACAAGATAACTCTTTAACCCAATTCGGTCGTTAGGACTTATTGTATTTTGATTTTTTTTAGGAGAGTAGATGTTGCTTGTCGTTTTAGCGAATAATAGCAAGCAATTTTGAGCTAAAAGCAAGCACCATGTGCCTTGTAAAAAACAAAAGGCAATAAAATAAGAATTAATAGAAAAGAAGTCATTTACGACCTAATGACGATTTGGGTTTAAGCTGTATCAAAAAGAAAGAGTCCGGTGCGATACCGAACTCTTTCTTTAATTAGATAAGGTTTAACTATTTCTGCTTTTTGTGGTCACTTCAAATTGACACAGTCTCTTGACGTGAGTCCTTAATTTGTTCTATTAAAAGTTGTATATAATACCGAACTTCAGGTCGTTTGAGCTTAATGAGAAACCGAACCCCTTCTCGCCGTAAACATCAGAGAGGAGGTCGGGGTCTTCGCCTGGTATGTTAATGTCATCGTAGTCACGATATCCCAAGAAACCTAATGATGCGATGAAATCAAACTTCTTGGCCAAGTTCACTTTCAGAACAGGTGTGACACCTATTTGCCATGCGTTGTAACTGTCGCTTTTGAAACTACCTTTCTTTGCTTTTATTGTAGAGAAAGCAATGCCACCATCCAATAAGAATGAAGCGGGGCCAAATTTTGCGACTGTGTAGCGAGCGTATGGAGAGAATTCAAATGCATTTGTCTTAACTCCTTTGTAATAGTCGTAAACGTATCCTACGCCTGTCCCCACTGCCCATTTATCGTTGATGTTGTAACCAACTTCAGGTTCAATTCCCAGATTAGTGTGGTTGGCATCGGTGTTGCGCCACAAACCAACCTGTCCGCCTACGTAAACTTGAGCGCTTGCTGCAATGGAAATAATCATTGCGACTAATGGTAAGTAAATTTTTTTCATAATGGTTGATTTTTAGATTGTTAATACTACTATGTACGTTAATTATTGCAAAGGTAAGAAAAATAAATTTGAACAGCAAGCGTTTTTTGCATATTTATCTGATTGGTAGTCCTATTCTGGTGTAGAAAAAAGCATTTCTCTGCTGCTTAGTTTATGGCGGTCTTTTCTGAAAAGTAATGTGGGCTATATTTTTCGCATGCAACAAAAATCATTTGGTTTTATTGACTTAGATGTAAAATATTGTTTATCTTTGCATGTGTCATTTGTCCTTTTGGATAAGATGGCGTAATATTTTGTTACTAATAAAAGGCGTTATGGTTACAACAATGGGGTTTCCTTTAAATGGTGTAGACCAAGCAGCAATGTTGACCAATGGGGCAATTATAATAATCAAGCAATATTATGAATAAGAAATCTTTCTTTCTGGGTGCTGCTACGGGAATAGTCTTGACTATCGCCGTTTTATTGGTTGTTGAACTGATTCATCGAAACTCTGCAGATGACGAGCCTATTCAGTATCTTGAAAATCCAGAAACCTACGAGAACAAAAGTGAGACCTCGTTCCAAGTATTTCAAGTTATTGGCGATGCAGCGTTGGCACGTGAAATTTCTAGTGAGGAATTTGGCCTATACTTAGGTACTACTGTTCTCCTCCTTGGCGAAAACTATTACAGTGACCAAGTTGTTAAGATGGAAAATCCTCAGATAATAGGAACTTACAGTTATACAAACAAAGGTGGTCGGCCCATGACTGTTCCCGTGCTTGAAGGGACAATGGAGGAATAGTCGGTGACGGCAATGGGTGTTTATGCCGAGCATTAATAACACAAAACACTGTGATAATTTGTTAATCCCAATTCATTAATAGGACTTGTTGCGTTTTGTTTTTTAGGAGAGCAGATGTTGCTTGTCGTTTTAGGGAATAATAGCGGGCTATTTTGAGCTAAAAATAGGCAACAAGTGCCTTAAAACCTTGGGTTTGGCGGGCTCTCAAATTCCACTAAAGAGAAGAAAATCTCGTCCGATGCCTGTATTTGCCAGCATCGCCCAGTCCGGGAACGATGAACTTGCGTTCATTGAGCGCGGGGGCAATACCAGCACAAAAGAGGGTGATGTCGTCGTCAGGGAAAATCCCGAAAAAAACTGGAATGATTTCCTTGCAAAGAAGATGCAAAAAGCACCACCGGAACCAAGTCTTTTCGATTAGAGGGGCTTACTTTTGAAAAAGTATACCCCGAAGTCCTATTTTACGGGGCTTCGGGGAGGTTTTCTTGCTTTTTAGAGTTTTACCGGACTGCAATAAATTTTAATTAAATGGTAGTCAATAAACTCAAATCAACATCAGGAATGATAACATCCGCAAGTTTATCCTCAATAAGGAATCCCATATAAAGTGGAATGGTGAGTATATCCCCCTCACGTCCTACATTATATTGTCCCAACTTGATTGCATTCTTGACATGATACACATCCTTGTTCTTAAGAACCGTAGTCACGCTTTTCGCCTTTCCTGACTTTGCCTTGACTTCAAGGATAACGCATTCACCTTTGAATCTCACCAAGAAGTCCAATTCAAGCCCACTATCCTTATGGAAATAGTATAGCTTTTGCCCTGACTTGCATAAGAAATCTGCCATCAGATTCTCAAAGATAGCTCCTTTGTAGCCAAGAAGATTACCTTTCAAAATATCTGCCTGCGTACCGTAGTCGAGCATAGCCATAAGGATACCTATGTCGGTGGTGTATACCTTAAAACACTCTTTGATAGAATTACCTTCTAACGGCAGTTCCGTAATCTGCGTGTTATAGCATCTGCGGACTATTCCTGCATCCTCCAGCCATTGAATGCTACCAATGTATTGAGAAGACCTTCCTCCCTTTTTAACTATGGAATATTGAAATTTCTTGTTCTCCTTGGCTAATTGTTTCGGAATGGATTCAAAACATTCACGGATATTAGGTTTGTCCGCGCCACCTGCATATTTAATCATATCCTCTTCGTATTCGGCTATAAGATTGCGCTGTACCTTATATATAAATTCGACATTCTTGGTTTCAAGGAAACAATTCACGACTTCTGGCAGACCTCCGACAATGACATATCTATACAGCAACTCCATCATTGCCTTGTGAATCCCATCGGGAACAACCTTTTCATTCTCAAAGCATGATTTGACAGAATCAATGACCGTCTCACTGATTCCGTTCGCCCATAGAAATTCCTCAAAGTCTAACGGATACATATCAATCACGGCTTCATATCCGACAGGAACAGAATCTTGCCCCTCCTCTTCGTTTTTCTTCCTGCTTTTGCCGTGGCCTTTCACTCCCAAAAGAGAACCAGTAGCAATAACATCGAAACGCCCGTCTATATGAAATGACTTCAAAGCAGTCCTTGCTTCCTTGCATTCTTGAATCTCATCAAGGATAATGCAAGTTTTCCTCTCAATGAAACGACTACCTTGAATCAAAGCAGAGAGGTTGAGAATAATGGTATTGACATCTATATTACCTGTAAAGGCGGACTTTTTATCTGGTTCAAGTATGAAGTTCATATAGACCACACTCTCATAATTCTCTCTTGCGAACTTCTGGACAATGTGTGTCTTTCCGCATTGGCGGATACCTTTTATCACAAGGGGCTTTCTATCCTTAGACTCTTTCCACTTAGCTAAATATGTTTCTATTTTCCTTTTAAGCATAGATGCAATCTTATTCTTCCAATGACAAAGTTACACTTTTTCAAACGAATACGCATCAAGCCGATACATTTTTTCAAACGAATAAATTGTATCTTGCCGCATTTATTCAAGCCAATCACATATTTTCGCACAAAAAACGCTTGATGGTGAACTACGACCAAGAAACGCCAAGTATAATGACAATATACTAATTTTCGTGCAAAACTTACTCTTTGACTTGATTTTACATACATTTAGTCTTGAAAAATATCACTCCCCATTCTTACATTCATTAGGAACGACATGATTATCAAACTTTTCTAAGACTATCTCATTATTATTCCATCCATAGTTTCCTGTTTCATAGATGCCACGTTCTACCAACATCAATTTGCCAGCAACTCTTTTGTATTTTTTGTATGGCAGAATAAGGTTGACAGAATCGGATGCTTGTCGTCTTAGGGAATAATAGCGGGCTATTTTGAGCTAAGAGCAAGCTGCAGTTGCCTTATAAAAAACAAAAGGCAATAAGAAGTACTGAAAAAGATGGCATTTACGGCCTAATGACCGA
>ENA-ORPK01000899-ORPK01000899.1-human-gut-metagenome-genome-assembly--contig:-NODE-899-length-25659-cov-3.204187_pt1 | contig 25659 bp, 17 predicted proteins | sample MGYA00242139_ERZ509068 | MGnify/ENA primary metagenome ERZ509068 (study PRJEB26280, sample SAMEA2338687) | human gut metagenome | biome: human gut; feature: human-associated habitat; material: faeces... | reverse complement strand
AAAGCGGTAATTTCAGAAGTGACAGAGGATTCTTTTTCTCTTACATTTGAAGAACCTGTCCGGGCAGTTACACCGGGACAGGCCGTTGTTTTATACGATGGTGATTATGTGCTTGGCGGCGGAACGATTTGCCGCAAAGAAAAAGAAGATTAGCACCATCCACCATCAATTGTCAGAATTTGACCTGTCAGATAGATGGGAGCTTTAGAAAGAAGTGAAATTGTTTGTGCCACTTCTTCTACACTTCCCATTCGTTTCTTCGCATATTTCACGAATTTCGTCTTTTGAAAAACAAGCATTCATCGGAGTATCAATCATACCGCAGGCAAGCGCATTTACGGCGATGTTACTTGGTGCAAGCTCCTTGGCGAGCGCTTTTGTAAACAGATTGATGCCACCTTTGGCTGCCGAATAAGCAACTTCGCAGGAAGCCCCTACATTTCCCCATACAGAAGAAATCATAAGGATTCGTCCCTTTTTTTTCGATATCATATAAGGCACAACTTTCCTACAACAGTAGAATACTGAAGATAAGTCACTGTTAATTACATTCATCCATTCCTCATCAGACATATCCGTCAGTAATCCGATGTGGGAAATACCGGCGCAGTGCAGGAATAAATCCACATGTCCGAGTGATTCAACCGCTTTTTGTATCAACTGCCCCGCTTCTTTTGCGTTGCTCAAATCCCCACAGAGCGAAAAGATAACCGCATCGCTGTTTGGTTGTGCATTCATGCACGCCTGTTTGACTTTTTGGAGTTTTTTTTTGGAACGGTGTCCTAATAAAGCCAGTGAATACCCTTCTTTTGCTAACTGGATGGCGGCTGCTCCGCCGATTCCTCCGGATGCCCCGGTGATGACCGCTGTTTTTTTCATTTTCATGCCTCGCTTGTTTTTTTTCTTATTTTAGAGCATAAGAGGGTGCAGTGCAAGTAATCTGGTATATTTTTTGTTTTTTGCAGAGAATTAGAAAAAATGTGCGTGTCATGCATCGCTCCCGCTAAGACAAACGCACAGGGGTATCGGCACGCAGACTACGCGTTGCCTGATACCCGTGTGTTTGTAATGCATTCCACTCACATTTTTTCTAATTCCCTGTTAAAACCTAAAAATGTACCAGATTCTACATCTTGGTTTTGGGGAGTTAGGGGAGGGCAATAAGCGGTTGGGTTTTGTTTCCTCAGGGTTCTAATAATTCAGTAAGAAGAATTCGCAGCGAGTGGGTACAAATACGCAAGTATCAGGCATTGCGTATTTTGCATGCCGATACCCCTACGCGTTTGTTTAGCGAGAGCACCCACGAAACACAAACTTTTCTTGATAAATTACGGAACCTAAAAAACCAGCAACGAACACTTCCCACAAACTACCGTTGAAAAACGCCCCCCAATATGGTATCATCACAATAGAATATCAGGGAAGGAAGTACTGCCATGTATACAGTGTCTTTAGAAAAATTTATCCAGAAAATGAAAGTTAAAAATCTTACACCGGATGTTGATATTTCGGCGATTGAAATTACGCAGTCAGACGTAAACCGTCCGGCGTTACAGCTTGCGGGTTTTTTTGATTATTTTGACCATCACCGAATCCAGATTATCGGTCAGGTAGAACATACGTATATGGAAAAGCAGGGAATTGAGGAAAGTCTTAAGCAGATGAAACGAATTCTCTCTTACAAAGTTCCGGGCATTGTTTTTTGCCGTGATTTGCCGGTGCCGGAAGAGTTTTTGCAGTTGGCGAACGAATATGAGATTCCGATTTTACAGTCACATGCTGACACTTCTGCATTTTCCGCTGAGGTTACGAGATGGCTGAAAGTAGAACTGGCACCTAGAATTAGTATTCATGGCGTGCTTGTTGACATTTACGGCGAGGGCGTACTGATTACTGGTGAGAGCGGTATCGGTAAAAGTGAGGTTGCCCTGGAATTGATTCACAGAGGACACCGATTAGTTTCTGATGATGTGGTGGAAATTAAAAAGGTAAGTGATGAGACGCTGATTGGTTCAGCTCCGGATATAACAAGACATTTCATTGAACTGCGAGGCATTGGAATTATTGATGCCAAGACACTCTTTGGTGTAGAAAGTGTAAAAAACACACAGTCGATTGACCTTGTCATTCAGTTGGAAGAGTGGAACAAGGAGCAGGAATATGACCGCATGGGATTGGAAGAGCAGTACATTGAATACCTTGGAAATAAAGTAGTCTGTCATTCGATTCCGATTCGACCGGGACGAAATGTAGCCATTATCTGCGAGTCGGCGGCGGTTAATTACCGACAGAAGAAGATGGGATATAATGCAGCGAGAGAATTGTACAACCGTGTGACGAGTAATAACTTTGGTAAGGCATAGAAAGGACGGATGATATGGCACAGTATTATGTTGGGGTTGATGTGGGAGGAACGACCGTAAAGATGGGAATGTTCTCAGATACCGGAGAACTTTTGGATAAATGGGAAATTCCAACGAGACGAAAAAATAATGGACAGTATATTCTGTCAGATATTGTAGATAGTATTGAAGAAAAAAGAGAAACCTTTGAGGGGAATATCAAAGGAATCGGTGTTGGTATTCCGGGACCGGTTACTGCTGACGGAACAGTATTAAAATGTGCCAATCTGGGATGGGATGTATTCTCGGTTTCCAACAAACTGGCAAGCTTAACCGGTGTTGGGAATGTAAAAGTTGGAAACGATGCGAATGTAGCTGCGCTTGGTGAGATGTGGAAAGGCGGCGGCAGAGGCTATGACAGTATTGTCATGGTGACACTTGGTACCGGTGTTGGCGGCGGTGTCATTTTGCAGGGAAAAATTTTGACCGGCTGTAAAGGTGCCGGTGGAGAAATCGGTCATATGAAAGTCAATATGGATGAAACCCGTGTCTGTGGATGTGGAAATAAAGGCTGTTTGGAGCAGTATGCTTCGGCAACCGGAATTGTGAATATGGCAAAAGAAAATGTACCGGAAGGTTCTTACTTAGCAGATAAAAAAGTTACGGCAAAAGCTGTTTTTGATGGTGCCAAAGAGGGCGATGCTTACTGCATGAAAGTGGTTGAGAAGTTTGGCAGATATTTAGGTGTTGCATTAAGTAATGTTGCGCATGTGGTAGATCCGGAAGCCTTTGTTATTGGCGGCGGGGTATCAGCAGCAGGACAGATTCTTTTAGATGTAGTAGAAAAATATTATAATGAAAATTCCATGTTTGCTTTGAAAAACAAGAGTTTCCACTTGGCAGAACTTGGCAATGATGCCGGCATTTATGGTGCTGTGCGAATGGTGCTTTTTAAATAGAAGGAGAGAAAAATGATTCGACTGGAACAGGAACCGCTGCGGACTCATACGACATTTCGGATTGGCGGACCGGCAGCGTACTATTTCATACCGGAGCGAGAAGAAGAAATTATTGAGGCACTGGATTTTGCAAAAGAAAAGGACTTCCTTACTATGTGATTGGAAAGGGAAGTAATATGCTCTTTTCCGATGACGGTTTTGATGGTGTTATCATTGAAATTGGAAAGGGATTGGAAAAAATAGAAATCTCAGATGATGGTGTTGTGACGGCACAGGCTGGTGTTTCGTTAGCTTATATGGCATCTCGATTGGCTTCAAAAGGGTTAAAGGGTTTTGCCTTTGCCGGAGGAATTCCGGGAACATTAGGCGGAGCCGTTCGCATGAATGCAGGTGCATACGGCGGGGAGATAAAACAGGTGCTGAAAAGCGTCACCGTTGTTGAATGCGGACGCATTGCAAAAAAAATCGTTCATGCGGGCGATCTTGGATACAGAAGCTCTGTTTACGCCTTTCCGAATGCCGTTGTTGCGGGAGCGGAGTTTGAACTTGCTGTTGACGCCGACGGGGAAGCTCGGCGCAGAATGGAGGAATTCAATATGCGCCGCAAAGAAAAGCAGCCGCTTGAGTATCCTTCCGCAGGAAGCACTTTTAAACGGCCCGAGGGGCATTTCGCAGGTGCGTTGATAGAACAGGCGGGGCTCAAAGGCACAAGAATCGGCGGGGCGGAAGTCAGCCCGAAGCATGCGGGGTTCATCGTCAATTGCGGCGGAGCAACATGCGCGGATGTGCTTAACCTGATTGACCTTGTGCGCGAACGCGTATATAAAGAATTCGGTGTTCTGCTTGAGCCTGAGATTAAAATTATTAAATAAAATTCGAGTACAACAATATAAACAAAAACGGAAAACATACATCGGGATAAAACTGAGGAAAACAGAATGTATATTTTAATCGTCACAGGGCTTTCGGGTGCGGGAAAATCTCAAGTTCTCGGCATTCTTGAGGATATGGGCTTTGTATGCGCAGATAATATGCCCTGTCAGCTTGCAAAACAATACATTGAGCTTTGCAGCAGCAGCGAAAACAACATCGAACGCGTCGCGCTTGTTATCGACAGCCGCGAATCGGTGTTCGGCTACAATCCGCTCAACACTTATGATGAACTGCGCCGGCTTGAATGTCCGTACGAAATAATGTTCCTTGAGTGCGAGGACAGCGTGCTTGTGCGCCGATACAGCGAAACGCGCCGCCGCCACCCGATGAATGACGATGTCGGCATAGGCATTCAGACCGAACGCGAAATTCTAATCCCGTTGAAGGAGAAGGCGAATTATATCGTTGACACGACGAACATGCGGCTGAACGAGCTTCGAAAAACGGTTGAGGATATTTTAATGCGGGGAAAGAATATTCCGCTCAGACTGATAATTTCAAGTTTCGGCTTCAAACGCGGAATTCCGAAAAATGCGGATTTTATCTTCGATATGCGCTACACCGCAAACCCGTTCTACATTGAAGAGCTGCGCTGCAAATCCGGCAGGGATGAAGAGGTTCGCCGATTTATTTTTTCCGATGCAAATGTTCGCAGGCAGCTGAACATGATAGAAAACATGCTGGATCTTGTGATTCCGGAGTTTATAAAGCAGGGCAAGCGGCGGCTTATGGTTGCGTTCGGATGCACGGGCGGCAGGCATCGTTCCGTTGCAATGGCGGAAGCACTTCACGACAGAATGAAAGACAAATGCTCCGTTCTGCTTGAGCATCGGGATCTTGTTTCCGAAGCGGATGACATAAGGACGCGGTTTGAACCGAAATAGAACAGTATTGAGATAAATATTGCGGCGGCGAATAAAAAAGCGCAGCGCAAAGGGCGGCACGAACGTGCACATTTGAAATGAACGAAAAAAAACACAACAGCAAAATCGACGGCAGCGGTTTTAAAACCGAAAATGCAAAAAAAACGGCGGAACAGAGCGAACACGAATGCCCGTCGTTCTCTGCCGGAGTAAAAAAGGAAATTTCGGAGCAGAAAATAAAGCGTGAGGCCGATGCGCACGCGCTTTTAAGCGCATTCACTCTGAGCATCGGTGCGCTGAAACTGATGCCTGCGAAGCGGTACTGGGGCGTTCACTATGTGCTTGAAAGTGAAGCGGCGCTGAGCCTTGTTTCCAAGCTGGCGGCGCAGTATTTCGGGCTTGAAAGCCAACTGAACCGCGTTAAGCACGAGCGATTGAATGCGGAATACTGCGAACTTCTGCTTTACGGGAACGGTATTGGTGATTTTTTGACGGCGACCGGGCTTGTGAGCTATAATGCGGAGGGCGAAAAGAGCTACGAGCCGCATGTTCCGCGGAAGGCTATCGAAACAGAGATGCAGCGGCGCGCATTTATTCGCGGGCTGTTCCTTGCATGCGGTTCGGTGTCGGAACCCAAAAAGGCATACCACTGTGAGCTTGTGTTCAAAAATGCCGAGCTTGCAATGTTCTCAAAACGGATGATTTCCGATTTCGGAATTTGTACCAAGTACACCGAACGCAAGGGCAGCATTGTGCTGTACATCAAAGAATCGGAGACACTGTCGGATTTTCTTGCACTTGCCGGGGCATCGGATGCCGTGATGGTGCTTAACGAACAGCGGATCGTGCGCCAACTCAACAACACCGTGAACAGGGGCGTGAACTGCATAAATGCAAACATTGAAAAGGCAACGCGCACGGCAATGAAGCAGGCGGAGGATATTCGCCTTGTTCTGAGCGTTGTCGGCGCGGAGAATCTTCCGCCGCCGCTTCGCATTGTTGCGGAAGCGAGGCTTAACAATTTTGAAATGTCGCTGTCCGAACTTGCGGAGGAAATAGGCATCGGCAGATCCGCCGCAAATTATCGCCTCAGAAAGCTGTGCGAAATGGCGGAAGACATACGGACGAAAATGCCGGACTGATTCAGTGGGGGCGGTTTCCGCGTTTTCCGCAAACAGTGCGGCATGGGGAAAAGGTTCATCGGCACAAAGGAGGAAAGAATGGGTTTTACGCATCTTCATGTTCACACCGAATACAGCCTGCTGGACGGCGCGGCGCGGATACGCGAGCTTGTTTCGCGTGCAAAGGAATTGGGCATGGATTCGCTTGCGATAACGGATCACGGCAATATGTACGGCGCGATAGCGTTTTATAAAGAGTGCATGAAACAGGGGATAAAGCCCATTATCGGCATGGAAACCTATGTTGCGCCGAATTCAATTTACGAAAAACAGGGCACGAGAGAAAACGGCCACCTTGTGCTTTTATGCAAAAACGAAACGGGGTACAAAAACCTTATCAAACTGTCCTCAATTGCGTTTGTGGACGGTTTTTATTATCGGCCGCGCATTGACTATAATTTGCTGGAAAAGCATTGTGAGGGGCTTGTATGCCTTTCGGCATGTCTTGCGGGCGATATTCCGCAGCTTCTGCTGATGAACAGATACGATGAAGCGCGCCGCCTTGCAAAACGCCTTCAGGGTATGTTCGGCGATGATTTTTACATTGAGCTGCAAAATCACGGAATCCCGGAGCAGCTTATAGTTCTTCCGCGTTTGGATGCGCTTGCAAAGGAACTCGGCATAAAGACTGTTGCAACAAACGATATTCACTATGTCCGAAAGGAGGATGCGGAGGCGCAGGATGTTCTGCTCTGCATTCAAACGGGGCATTTTGTGGACGAAACCAACCGAATGCGGATGCAGGCGGATGAATTCTATCTCAAATCGGAAGAGGAGATGCTTCGCCGCATGAGCGGCTATGAGGAGGCGGTTCGAAACACTGCCGAGGCGGCACAAAAATGCAGCCTGACGATCGAATTCGGCAAGCGGCACCTGCCGGGTTTCACCGCGCCGGACGGCATGACGAACGAACAGTATCTGCGCCGGCTTTGCACCGACGGACTGCGCCGCCGCTACGGTGAGCCGACAAAGGAACATCTCGAAAGGCTTGAATACGAACTGAACGTTATAATCTCGATGGGGTTTGTGGATTATTACCTTATCGTGTGGGACTTTATTCACTTTGCAAAAACGCACGGCATACCCGTGGGACCCGGACGCGGCAGCGGTGCGGCAAGCATTGCAGCATATGCAATGGGCATCACGGACATAGACCCGATTCGCTACAACCTGATTTTTGAACGTTTCCTGAACCCCGAACGCGTCAGTATGCCGGATTTTGACGTGGACTTTTGTTACGAACGGCGTCAGGAAGTCATTGAATACGTAAAAAACAAATACGGCAGCGATCATGTTGCGCAGATAGTGACTTTCGGCACGATGGCGGCACGCGGTGCCGTTCGCGACGTCGGCAGGGTGCTTCGCATTCCCTACCAGGACGTGGACAGAATTGCAAAACTCATCCCGCAGGAAAAGGATATCACCCTTTCACGCGCAGCGGAGCTTGTTCCGGAGCTTAAGAACCTTTGCGAAACAGATGACAGCGTGAAGCGGCTCATGATGCTTGCAATGAAGGTTGAGGGACTTCCCAGAAACACTTCAACTCATGCGGCGGGTGTTGTTATTTCATCCCTTCCGACGATGGAGCTTGTTCCGCTTCAGCGCAATGATGAGGCGGTCACGACGCAGTTCACAATGACGGAGCTTGAAGAGCTCGGAATGCTGAAGATGGATTTTCTCGGGCTTCGGACGCTGACCGTGATTCGTTATTGCTGCGAATACATAAAGCGGTCCGGGGGAACGCCTCCGGACTTTGACAACTGCAATTACGACGACAAATGCGTATATGACCTTATAGGTTCGGGCGACACCGTCGGAGTTTTTCAGCTTGAGTCGGGCGGGATGACGCATTTCATGATGCAGATGAAGCCCACAAGCCTTGAGGACATTATCGCCGGCATTTCGCTCTATCGCCCGGGTCCTATGGATCAGATTCCGCGCTACATTGAGTGCAAACAGAATCCCGGAGCGGTGAAATACGAAACGGAGCTTTTGCGGCCGATTTTGAACGCAACCTACGGCTGCATGGTCTATCAGGAGCAGGTAATGCAGATTGTCCGCGACCTTGCGGGGTATTCGCTCGGCAGGAGTGACCTTATCCGCCGCGCAATGAGCAAGAAAAAGCACGATGTTATGGCGCAGGAGCGCAAAAACTTTATCTACGGCGTTGAGGAAGACGGCGTTGTGAAAATTGACGGTGCACTGCGGCGCGGCGTTTCGAAGGAAGCGGCGGAGAAGATTTTTGATGAAATGATGGACTTTGCATCATATGCATTCAACAAGGCTCATGCGGCGTGCTATGCGGTGGTTGCTTATCGAACTGCGCTGCTCAAATGCCTGTATCCTGCGGAGTTCATGACTGCACTCATCAACAGCTATCTTACTGCGGCGGACAGGGTATCGTTCTATATTTACTATTGCCGCAAGCACGGAATAAGAATTCTTCCGCCGGATATAAACCGCAGCGAGGCACGTTTTTCGGTTGAAAACGGTGCTGTAAGATTCGGCCTTGCCGCGATACGCAACGTCGGAGAGGGAGCGATGAACGATGTGCTGGAGGAGCGGAGCCGCGGCGGAGCGTTTTCGGATTTTTCGAATTTCCTCCGAAGAACTTCCGACGGGCTGAACAAACGCCTGCTGGAGGGGCTTATAAAGGCTGGCTGTTTCGATTGTTTCGGCGTTTCGAGAAAATATCTGACGGCTCATTTTGAACAGGAGTTCACTGCGGCCGCCGCCGAAAGAAAAAGACTTGAAACAGGACAGCTTTCGCTTTTTGATTTCGGCGGGGATGACGGCGGAAGCATGATGAACACGGTTTCCGAAGCGGATAAGGCCGATATGAAAACGGAGTTTGAGCTTGATGTTCTGCTCCGTGCCGAAAAGGAGGTTCTCGGCGTATATGTCAGCGGGCATCCGCTCATGGAATACGAGGCTGCGCTTTCTGCATTGACGCCCTGCATTGAGCTTGCGGAGGCGGACGGTTCGGGAGCAATACATGATAACCAAACCGTGACGGCGGGAGGAATCATCGGTTCCCTGAGAACCCGTGCGGTCAAATCCGGCGCGGGGTTGATGGCGTATGCGGTGCTGGAGGATATGAGCGGAAGCATTGAGATTGCGGCGTTCCCGAGCATTTACCAAAAGTATGCTTCCCTTATCGCAAACGATAAATGCGTTGCGGTCCGCGGCAGGTTCTCCATGCGGGAGGACAGGGACAATTCAATATTGATTGACGAAATTGTTCCGCTGCAAAAGGGTTCAAAAAACGCGGGGGAAAAGCGACTTGCGCTGAATTTTCTTTCCGATGCGCTGCACCTTCGGAATGCGGCTGTTGAACTGCTGCACAGATTTCCCGGAAACACGGAGGTTTTGTTTCGCGATGCGGCAACGGGAAAGGTTTTGCTTGCGCCGCGCCACTGCTGCGTGAACTGTGCGGAGGAGCTGCTGTTTGAACTGAAGCGTATGCTTGGGGAAGAGAATGTAAAAATTGTCCGCAAAAAATAATATTGAGATTAAGGCGAAATAAGCAATTAAGGGGCAAAAGATGAAACGAATCGGAGTTTTAACAAGCGGAGGCGACACTCCGGGCATGAATGCGGCGATACGCGCCGTTTTCAAAACCGGGGTGGATATCGATTTGCAGGTAATGGGCATTTACCACGGCTACAAAGGCCTTATTGAAGGCAGAGTCGGGTACCTTGCCCATGCCGATGTTGAAAGCAAAATGCACAAGGGAGGAACGATACTTCGCACGGCGCGGAGCGAGGAGTTTAAAACGGAGGGCGGAATCGAAAAGGCAATTTCCGTTCTGCGTGCATACGAAATTGAAGGTCTTATCGTCATCGGCGGCGACGGCAGCTTTAAAGGTGCGGATGCTCTCAGCAAGCGCGGCATTCCCGTCATCGGCATTCCGGGAACGATCGATAACGATATGGGGTATACGGATTTTACCATTGGGTTCGATACAGCCGTGAACAATGTTATGAACGAGATTTATAAAATTCGCGACACGATGCGTGCGCATGACAGGGTCGGCGTTATCGAGGTCATGGGAAGAAGATGCGGAGATATTGCACTTTGGGCGGGTGTTGCAGGCGCGGCAGACATAATTCTCGTTCCGGAACGTCCTCTTTCGTGGGCGGATGCGGCGAACCGGCTTGCCGCAAACAAACTCCGCGGACAGCTCACAAGCATTGTTATGATCGCCGAAGGCGCGGGCAAAGCGGAGGATTTCTGCGAATACGTTCGAAAATACACCGATGTTGAGATAAAGGCGACGGTGCTTGGCTATATCCAGCGCGGCGGCAACCCGTCCGCGTTCGACAGAGTGCTTGCCGCTAAAATGGGGCAGCGTGCGGTTGAACTGCTTGCGGACGAGGCGAATATGCGCGGAACGGACCGTGCGGAAAGCAGAGCGGCGGAAAATAACGATTTGCGAGAGAACTTCGGATACGCCGTTGGCATAAGGGAAAACCGCATTATCAGCGTTCCGCTTGCGGAAGCTGTTTCAACGCGGGATTGCTTTGATGATAAACTTTATGACCTGAATTCGGTTATGGCAAAATTCTGAGTGCGGCTCAGTGAACGGAAAAGGAAGCAAACAGAAAAATTCATGGATTTAAACAGAAAACGAATGAATGCCGGCATAACCGCCGAGGATAACCGTTCGGAGCTGTCGGCAGGTTCGACGGTGACGCTTGAAATCACGGCGTACGGTTCGGAGGGGCAGGGGATTGCAAGGCATAACGGCATGGCGGTATTCGTGCCGGGCGCAATTTGCGGAGAAACCGTTGAAGCGGAAATAAAAAAAGCCGCACCCTCATTTGCGGAAGCGAAACTTCAAAAAATCCTTCGGCCGTCGGCAGAAAGGGTAATTCCGCCCTGTCCGCATTATGCCGAATGCGGGGGCTGTGATCTTCTTCACATGAGCTATGCGGAGCAGCTCCGCATGAAGCGCGAAACCGTGCGCAGCGCAATGGAGCGTATAGGAGGCTTTCGCGGGATTGAAATTCTTCCGTGCATCGGCGCGGACAAGCCCGAACATTACAGAAACAAGGCCGTTTTTCAGTTTGCAAATGCCGAAAAAACAAATAAGAAAAACCTTCGGCAGGTTCTTTTGGGCTATTACGAACAAAAAAGCCATAAACTCGTGCCCGTTGAAACATGCATGATTCAGAACGAAGAGGCAATGACGGCGAAAAGAATCGTTGCCGAATGGGCGAATTTGTTCGACATCCGCGCTTTCGATGAAAAACAAAAAAGCGGGACTTTGAGGCAGCTTATGGTGCGCAGAACCGAGGGCGGAACGATGGCTGCGATAGTAACAACAGGCGCGCTTCCGCATTCGGATGAGCTTGTTTCAATGCTGAAACGCGGTCTGCCGTCGCTTGCATCCTGTATACACGGAATCAACCGCAACCCGCGTGATCCGGGTATCGGCAGCAAAACCGAACTGCTGTTCGGCAGCGCGGAACTTGCCGAAACGGTTTGCGGATTGAAATTCAACGTCGGTGCGCACAGCTTTTTGCAGGTGAACCCCGAACAGACGCAAAAGCTGTACCTTGCCGCCGCAAATGCATTGAACCTGACTGCAAACGATGATGTTGCGGATGTTTTTTGCGGAATAGGCACGATTTCCTTGCTTTTGGCTCAACGCGCCCGCTCCGTTCTGGGCATTGAAGCGGTTCCGCCCGCCGTTAAGGATGCCCGTAGGAATGCAAAACTCAACAACATCAAAAAAGCGGAATTCATCTGCGAAAATGCCGAAACAGCTCTGCCCCGCCTCGTTGCGGAAGGCAAACGCTTCTCGGCAATTTTGCTCGATCCGCCGCGCCGCGGAGCGGAAAAGCCCGCTCTTGATGCAATTGTAAACAGCGGAGCCGAACGCATTGCATATGTCTCCTGCAACCCCGCAACGCTTGCCCGCGACTGCAAAATACTCGCCGCCGCAGACTATTACCCGATGTCGGTTCAGCCCGTGGATATGTTCCCGATGACACATCATGTGGAGACGGTATGTTTATTGTCCAAACTGAAATCGACTCAGCATATTGAAGTCGAAGTGAAGATGGACGAGATGGATTTGACCGATGCGGAGAAGAAAGCTACCTACCAGGAAATCAAGGATTATGTGCTGGAGCATAGCGGCTTGAAAGTCAGCAGCTTGTATATCACACAGGTAAAACAGAAGTGCGGTATCATCGTGCGTGAGAATTACAATAAGCCGAAGTCTGAGGACGCTAAACAGCCCCAATGCCCGCCGGATAAGGAAAAAGCGATCAAGGAGGCATTGAAGCACTTCGGGATGATTTGAGGTGACGAATATGGAGCGCTTGCTTTCCTGTGAGTTCAATATGGATACTGCCTGTGTAGAGCTGAAATTCTTTGATGGCAGCATTATTGCCATTGACACGATCGCCGTGGAGAACGAGGTTGCCGACAATATGTATCAGCGGTCAGAGCTGGACTGGCTATAATCTATAATAAACCTCTGGAGTATGCACAGCTGGCTCTTGACGGCAACTTGGAACGGTATGTGAAAGGCACACCGGAGCATCGGTTGATTGATTGAGAATAAGTGTGACAGAGCCCACCGGTCAACAATGATCGGTGGGCTCTGTATTATTCCAGTTCGCAACCAGGAAGTTCAAGACGACAGTCTGTTTCAAATGCTGTCGAGAATCTTTTGAACGGCATATGGCTTGGCATACTTGATATAAGCATCGCTCACGAAAATGGTGTTTGTCGCATGTGGTTCAACCCACATTGCCGGGTAGATAACAACCTTCTTTTTGCTTCTTCGTCCAGCTGCGGTAATTTCACTATCAGCAGTGATTTCGCAGCATGATTGCTTAAGGATATTCGCTAAAGGCATGATCATGTTAATCTGTGTCTCTGGTTTGATAGGAGATGCTTTTATGCCATCAACACCCCATTCAAGGAGCTGAAGTGCAGCAAAGCGGTCAAGCATGCCATGTACATATTGGTTCCTGTAATGCTTTAGGCATTTGGAACACGCAGATCCACAATCACAGGAAATCAACAGCTCTTTCATATCGGATAGTAGTTCGGCAATTGCATCGGCTACACTGACAGCATAACCAGCGCCGCTCGATAGACTATCGTAAAGATAGATATCGACATAGGAGGCTTCAGCCCCAGTCCTGCGACGATAACCAGTGACAAGTTCGGTGAATTCAACATCGAGTTTTTTGCTTGCTACCAGTCGCAGCGCTTCAGCTAAGGATTGAGCTGCACGGCTAAGCCATGGATTATCATTACGGCGTGCATCAATAACCTTGTCGTCAATTGTGAATTCAAGGACCAACATATCAGTTATGAAGTCATAGCCAAGATTCACATTAAAGGAATTACCGTGACGGCATCTGCTTCGAGCATACTTTGACTTGTATGGCCTGTTAACGTCATTCAGAACAGAAATATCGTCGCCTGGCATAGCAGCGCCACAATCTTTGCAGACCATAAAGCCCTTGTCATCCGATCCCTTATTCAGCATGATGATTCGCTGATTTGTTCGCGAAGCAATTCGTATGTTCTTGCAACCTGGAGCAAGTTTCATTTCTTCTGCATCTGGTAGAGTTGAATACAGAGGCTGCTGTACGGCGGTATACTCTTCTGATAGCTGAACATCCGGTATTGCTTCAGCATTTCTTGGTGCAAAGCCCCATGGACGCATCATTTCACGAGTGATTTTGAGATCATCGTTTCCACAGAATGGGCACTGTTTTGTGTTTTCCTCCATCAAACCAAACCAGCCGCACTCAAGACAAGAGATAATCTGCTTCACATAATTTGGGTCTTCTGCGTAGGCACGTGCCGGGGTTAGCGATTGACCGTGATGACGTTCACTTCCAGGATAGTAGAATCCGCCAATCTGATAGGTTTGCTTATCAACCACAATTGCTCTGCCAGGAGCATATTCGCCAATAGCTACATCAAGTCCACGTTCAACCTCGTAAAGGATTTTCCCGTGCATATCTGGTATATAAGTACTGACGACGTTCTTCGGGAACGAATATGTTGGGATGATACCTTCTTCATAAAGAGCATCCAAGAGAACTTTTACATCGCCTTCCTTGGCGCCTTCATCTACACCAAAAAGCTCGGGATGAGCATGGCATTTTTCTTTAAGTGTATCAAGGGCTTCTTTGAGTTCATCCGCAAACTCTGAATAATGAAATACCACTCCAATAGGCAAAAGGAGCTTGTCCTTATCAACACTGTAGGAAGCAAGATAGTTCTTGAAACTGTCCAGGAAATCTTCGAGAAAAACGGCTGCGGGAACTGTATCAAGGCTCATATGTTTTTCTGCGAGAAATTCCTGTAAGACAACCATAGCCAGATGGCGCTGGAGGAGTTTCTCACTTCGCACATCGATCCACGGCCTGCGGGGATCGCCACGGAACATGGGAATCGGGTCATTGAAGTATAATGTATCATGAGGACCATCTTCACAGAAGGTAACGATTGTAGATAAACTAGATCCACGTCGGCCCGCACGGCCAGCTCTCTGCTGATAGTTTTCACGCATTGGAGGAATGTTTCGCAGACCAACTGCAACTAGGGAGCCAATATCAATACCAACTTCCATGGTGGTTGTGCTGCTGAGAATATCGACAGGCGTTTCACCATATTGAATCAAGTCCTGGAAGCGTAACTCATATTGTTCGGTCTTACTCCAAAGGTCGTCACGCTGGTCTTTATGTGAGAGCTGAGCAGTATGCTCCTCTGTGTCGATCACATGGATTGGCTCACCTTGAACCGCGTCAGCAACCGGCCTTCTCCAGAAACTAAGTGCTTCGTATTCGTCGGATTCCATCTTGTGGATATGAGTAGAACCGCAGCTTGGGCATCTGCCTTTTAGGAAGAAAGGTGTCAACTCAGAGCACTGCTCACACTTGTACCATACATGCGTAGCCTCATAACGTGTCTTTACTCTGGAAAGATCAATATATAGTTTGCCGTTATCAGGTTGCGCTGAGTCGAGGAATGCTTCTTTCAATACTCGTTTCCAAGCCATCTCAGTTTCATTTCTGTCACTCCACCCCATGATCTCTCGGATGACTTTCGAAAACTCCCAATCTTTATCAAGCCCATAACCACCTCGCTTTGGGCGAACCTTTAACCGAACCGTATCATTGATGGTATGGCCCAGAGCAGTAGACATATCACAGATCGATAGAATCCAAGCATTGAAGAGATTGATAAACTCCTCATCGGTGACTGTCACATGGTTTTCCTCGAGAGCATCGACAGCATCAAAAAGTGCCTGATCGGTAGGTTCAATCCAGCTCGTAGCGGAGTCGTACAAAGTGTTATAACCTCCGGCGAACAGTCGAAGAAGGTATTCTTGCATCTGTACAGGCGCGTTCACAATTGTAAATCGCGGAGAGTAGTCTCTTCCCCGTTTTACGCATCGATTGTAATTATTCAGCGCGGAAGCACAATCTTCAGCGAATTTTGTGCGTTCATCGGCATGGAACATCTGCACATGACGCTGACCAGCTGCAAGGCAGAAATAATCGTACAGCGTATTCATGGATTGCTCGACTGTTTGCTCTTCCATTGTTTTGATCGCTATTGCAAATAACTGCCTTGCAGCAGAAATGTCCGAAGCATCAGACATATCTCTAGCCAGTTTTGCTGCACGTTGACGGCTATCAGAGAAAAGCAAAACCTTGCGTCCCTCGTTAGGAAAACGAACAGGATCACTGTCCTTTCCTGGTACAGCAGGTTGCAGTTGGAACTGCGACTTAATCAAGTTGAAGAAAGACTGATTACCTCGTGTGCTGAATGAGGTAATCTGCGATGTAGAAAGTTGATGCCTGCAATGCGGACAGGTCGGGAAGGTAATGATCTGCGGCCTGCCTTTTGCAGAGTAGTTGCAGTAGTATAGCTTTCTAATCCATGACTTACCAGCGGAAGAGTCATCCGTAAAGTTGATAAACCCGCTCTTCACATCAAGATAACAGGGTTTGATGGCGTTTTTACCCTGTTTTGCAGGTAGCTCAAAATCGTCAGTTGGAATAAACAGATGTACTTCTTTCATCCTGTGATCCATTAACTGACCGGGGTAGCGCCACAGGTATACATTTCTATGAAGTTCCGAGTCCTCTTCAAGGACATAGCCCTTGAAGAATAGCGCACCACAGCGTCTGTCATTATAAAGCTCATAGACCACACTGCCACAATGGGGGCAAATCAAATTACCATCAGACAAATAGACCTCACCTAAAGTGAGACCTCCTTCCGAATGAGAACGGCTGCAATTCGCATTGGCACAGGCATAAACTCCAGAAATGCCTTTGAAAAGCATATGCATGCGTGCAGGGAAAAGGACGGAACCCTTGGCGTTTTTTGCAAGTGGTGCAATTGCCAGAAGGACACTGACCGCTTTTAAAGCATTTTCCTGACTGAGATCCGGGAAGATACCGTAAGACAACTCTCCTAAGGATACTGCATTCGCACGACAATACTTGATGAGTTCATGGAACGGGCGATAATAGACAAGATTGTCGTACATCCAGTTGCAGATCGCTTCCAAGGAGTTGATATTCTGGTCAAAACCTTCCAATTGACGCCAGAACGACAAGAGCGCAGAAAACTTTAAGTCATCCTTGTCCTCAAATTGGCTAGGATCTGAGCTTAAAAGGAGCTCAGCGAGTATGTCATATTTCAACTGACCATCAATGACTTCTCTTTCGCCGGTGAGATAGCAAAACCGGGTTGCTTTGTCGGAGGCAGTAAGCTCATTTGCAAACTTCATTACTGAATCAACGTCTTGCTGATTCTTGTTGGGCATACTTGCGGTTGTAAGTATAAATTGCAAGCGGTCACGGCTAATGCCAAGTTTATGGAAAAGTCTGCGAATTAGCAACGAAACTTCACCGCCTGATGAACCACGGTACATGTGTGCTTCATCAATAACAAACAGCAATTTGTTCTTGTTGTTCGAAGCAAGCCACTCGCGAGTATCATCCCAGATTTTCTGTTCTCTGGGGCGTAGCAACATATATTCCAGCATAGAATAGTTTGTGATGAGAATGTCTGGGCAAAATTGCTGCATTTCAAAGCGAGTTATTAGCTCTGCATCCTCATCGTTTGGAATATGCCTACTCTTGTGAAGTCCTTGCAGAAACTGATGCATATCTGCCTTTGCGGGGATCTTTCCCTCTTTGAGAAGGTGATTGAAGTATTCTTGTTCAGAATCACTTTGCGGGAAAGACATTCTGGCCAAAGTTTTTTCGAGTTTTCTATCCTGTTCTGTAGAAGGCTGCGCTCCAGGGTATGGGGTTCGACCAGTATACATACCAAATCGGGGACGGCGAACTTCGTTACCGCAGGTGTTTCTGAATATCTTGATAAACTTCTTATCAGGATCTCCAATCATCCTCCTGAGTCGGCTAATCTGGTCTGAAACAAGGGCGTTCATGGGGTACATAATAATTGTGCGAACACCTCGTTTTGCCCATGATTCCTTGAAGCCTCTTGCTTCAGTAGCCATCTTCGCAAGAAGCGGCCACATAAAACACTCAGTTTTACCAGAGCCAGTACCCGTTGACACAAACAGGTTTTCACCTCTGGTTGCTGCTTCAAGCGCAGATATCTGGTGAGCAAATGGAGATGGGAAAACCCCGATACCCGCTTCTGCCAACTGTAAAAAATAATCTTTCAGCCAAGGTTCTATGGATGCTGTTTCAATGCCGTTTTGGACAGTAACATATGCTGGAGATGACTCAATAAAGGGTTTCTGATAAAGCAGTCCTTCATCATCAATATGATCGCTTAAGGCAGAGAGCAGGAGGGGAGACTTTCCGAAATACTGTGATTTAATATAGTCTTCCAACTCCGTTCGCAACTGCTTATGAACAGAATTCGCTCCGTTTGTCATCAGATTGTCCCTCCTTTAAATTCATATCCCTCATCAGATAGAACATTTTTAATGACTGTAAAGACTTCTATTGAGAGTTTTCGCCTAAAATTGCACGGGAGTGATGTGCATATCTCAGGCCAGCTATAGAGTTTTAAAAACTCAAGTTCACGTGGTGGGAGCAAATAATTCATATATACATGGACTAATGCTCCATCCTCGAAATACTCTATTGGCGGCAATGTTCCACAGGTTGAGAGACAAGCACATGCAAGCAATCTGTAATTGCAGGATTCTACCTGCCACTGTGGGAGCGGGCTGACTTCTATCGTAGTACCAGAATAGCGGTAAAGATAGTACAACTGTGAACCTTTCATTCCGGTTCGAAGAATCGAAACAGTACCAGTCGTATCCGGCTTGTTTACCCAGTACCCTTGAGAGAAGGGTTGTTTTAAGCGAAGGTACTCTGTATTTTGCTCAAACGACAGATTGGATTTCCACGAAGCAGAAGATAGCGTTATACGCCACAATGCTTGTAAATTCTCTTGTTCGAGACCGAACATTGCCTTTATCCTATCTGGATTTTTTGCTCCATACTGTTTTGAATAAAACCCAATACCGGATACGCAGGAAATACTATCCAGAGCAATACCTCTTTGAAACAAGATATCACCAAACGGTTCTTCATGCTTCATTGATGGAACTATTCGGTTGGGACGGTGATAAACCACGCCAGTGCTTAAGAATTGGTCTGCAATCTCATCTTCGAGCTCTTCAGAAACATATGGTAAGCTGCCAGACAGCTCCGGGTACATTGATTTGTAATTTGCGAGCATGCTGCGGACTTTCCTTTTTAAGTGCACAATGGAAATGGTGCCTTCTTCCGAGTCGTCCCAGAGTGAAGCATAAGCCATCATTCCACAGATACTATACACCAGACGAGTTTTCCATTCGTTCTCTGTTTCTCGTGCTCCTTTGCAGATATGATACTTGTGCGCCACTGACGAAAGCAGCCCATTATACTTATTCATTAGAATTCTCCTAAAACATACTGCAGGTCACGCTTGAGGCCTTCAGAAATTGCGATACCCTTTTGAGGATCAGCAATCGCCTCTGTGAGTTTATTCATTTCCAGTGAAGCATAAGCAATAGGAAGGACAGCATATAAGAAGTCCTCATCCGTTGTTGTTGCAGAGTAAATGCCGTGCATCGTAGCAACAAGTTTGTTGATTCGGTTCCTGACTAACGAACCTATCTTTAATTTTGAAAGGACCCTTAAATCTTTACGTGTACCCTTTGGCGTTGAGTAGGCTTTGAAGTCCTCAGCAAAATAACCTCCATAGTATTTTCCGGTAGCTTTTGCATCCACAAAAAACTCTGTAAACAGCGGTAGCATAAATCCGTACAGGCTCTTTGGCTCAACTTGGATATCTTCTGCATATGGATGGGTGGCAACATAGAAAATATCTTTTTGAGAAAGAATCTCCGGGAGTCTGTTCATCCAGCCACTTGCAAGAAGATTGTTGATTATCACGATGTCTTCGCCATCGGCACCAATTTCAGTGATTACCTGATTGCAATAGCCGCCCTCACAGCAGAGCATTCCATATTTATAACCTGTTACGGCTGCGCTGAATGCTTGAACAATGTCAATTGCATTAGGGCCAACAAGAAAAATTGGCTGTTTTTCGATATAGGCAGCGCAGAGGAACACGGCTAGGCTGCTTCTGTATTTTTCTGCTACACCGGCCTCTCCGAGTTCAAATGCAGCTGTATTAATGACATCTGCCCAAGAGTGATGAGCTTCGAGATCATTTAGATCATCGAATGCTGAAAAAGTGTGATATGGGGCAATAACAGGTTTGGACGAAACTTCAACTGCGGCAGGAGTCTCTGTGGCTGCAACTTGAATCGGTTGTCCACCAACAAAAGCCATATTTGCAATGAAATCTGCCGCGTTTTCGCGTGCCTTTTGTATTCTTTCAGCAACTGCTACTTCAACATCCTCAGCCAGTTTTTCCTTTTCTGCTATGACACCGGCAAGACGTTCTTCTTCCGATTTTGTTTTATTAAACGCTTCTTGTGCTTTGGTTAAACTAATAGTAGCAGATTTTAACTGAGCATCAAGTGAATCGAGTTTTTTCTGGGCTTTATCTAGTAAGCTTTTATTCTCTGCTTCCCAATCCGTTCGAATGAGTGCTTTTATTCTTTCCTGAAGTTCAGTACTTGCAGAAATAGCAGAGAGGATTATTTCGTCTTCTAAACTATCTCCATCAACGTATTTCCAGACCACATTTAGGAATTCATCCAGCAATTCTTTAGCAGCGAAATTGGAGCAACGGCACGCAGTCTCAATCTTGCACGTTATGTCGTCAACCGGAATTGAACCGAGAAAATCCTTGAAGGTTCTATACTCGGCACGAGTCAATCCTCTTGTTTTATATGTACCCCAAGAAATTGAAGAGAAAACGATATTCTTTACAATATCAAGTGGACTTTTCAATTGATAAAGCTTACTTGGAAGACCAGCAAACGCATTTCTATAGAAAGAGAGCCCATTATCCAAACGCAAAATGTTGCCACCAGTAAATTCATATACTGGTACTTCAATGCAATCTTCAGCAAAGGCAGTTTTTCCATTAACCGTGTTGAGTTCTTGGGTGTTGCACAGAATGCCCATGTACTGTCCTTTGGATGCATAAAAGGCGAACATGACTCTATGACTATGAGGTTGGTATTCGATTCCGTTTTTCAACAGATTGATCAGGTTGTCAAGGTTTGATGCTTCTGAAATGGTAACGACTTCAATGGCATCAAGGTCCATGTTGTACCGGGATAATATATAATCCTTGGAAGGGTCCTTCTCATTCGGAGTTGCGGACCAAGTCCAAATGCCATAAAAACCGTCATTGGAAGGGCCGTCCTTATAGAAAATCTTGTCTCTATTTGTGAAGTACGGCGGAACATCTTCACTTTTGCGGAAAATGTGATAGTGCCCATTATGACTCAAATCAGCATAACGAATAAGCCATTTCTGCCCATTGTAATCTGAGATAACACCACATAAAGAAACGATTTCATCGCTACTAATAGAGGGCAGAACAGAAGTATCTGTATCGTCAAACTGTGTGAGATAATCGGCATCGTCACTTTTAGCAGCGGTAGGAGCAGTCTGCGACTCAGTAATTCTCTCTTGCGCCTCAGCTAACAAGGATTCCAATGTGTCTTTATCCTGTTCAAGCTCTTGTATTTTCCGTTCGTATTCTGCCTTTATAGTATTAACACTCTGCTGAGCAGCAGCAATTTGATCGAGTAGATGGCGTTTTTCTTCTTCCAAAACCTTAATACGGTCAGCTACCTCCGCATTCCTTGCACGCTCAGATTTGATGCTCTCCATTCTTTCATGAAGTTTAGAGCGGGCATCCGCATCCATAGTTTTTCCTGCAAGTTTGAGGTATAAATCAACATTATTGGCAAAGACGGAGTCAAGCATAGTCGATGCCAGGGCAATGTCATGCGTTGAACCCTCCTCTTCAAGTTCCTCAATGTTTTCCTGAATTTCCTTAAGCCAGATATCTACCCTTGTATTGACCCACATTGCAATAAAGGGCTTATCAACATTGACTATAGCAATCGAAAGCGCTTGTTGCTCTGTCAATGATTTGGCTCTGAATCCTTTTCGTATTTTCAAGAATTCCTGTTCGTTTCTTTTAAAGAGTTCTTTAAAATCTCTACCAGTGATGATTCTGCAGAGGATTGGTTTTTCTTCCTGAGTAAGAAGATCAATGTAATTCATAATGCATCTCCTTATCTATTCGTATTCATGCTGCGATAGGCCTCTTGCAATCTGCGGTATGATTGCTCATTAATGGTGCCATTTTTAATACATTTTCGTATCCACTGACATACCTGCGGATAGCAATTCATACCCGCTAACATATTTCGCAAAGAGTGCGGAGCCGGGATTGTTGCCCCTGATACATTAGTAATTCGCTTCAGCATTTCAATTTCGTCATTTACAACGATGGGCTGTTGCTTCTTGAAATCGATTTGCCAGACGACATCAAGGCCAATGACAACTTGAACGCCTAAACCGTAGGATAGTCCGTTCAACTCTATATATTTGTCAGCGGATAATTTCCGCTTATCTACAACACGGTTATTGTTGAAGATAATTAGCTCTCCATCAAATGTTGATTTGAAGCGCAATGTTTTGTCGTGCGGTAGAGTATCGGTCTCGCCAGGATCAACCTCAGCACCTGCAATATCGGTTACTGAAACTTCTGGATGCAAGCCCACCTGGTCGAGAGGATCTTTCCAAAGGTATGTGTATTGTAAGGCTTGAGTGCGGCCAGCAGATATTAACTGCTGTCTGCCGGAACAAAACACCTCATACAGTTTTGACTGAGACGAATTGTAATTTAGCTGCCGAACTGTCACAGAAGGAAATGTTTTAACTGCGGCTACATTACCTTCGATAAGCATATACATACTGTTTTGATTGTGCTTGACAATATAATTTCCTTCGACAAATAACGGCCATACCGGTTGCAATGAAACAGGGTGATCTGTCAGCCGACAATGGAAGTCGAGATAGAATCGAGCTGCATCTTCATTAAATGCAGATGCAGAAACCACATAGAGACTCCAAGTTTCCCACCCGATTCGTTTTTGCATGATTTCTTGAATTCGCACGCTGCTGAATGACTTCCTATAGATGTAGCCACGTTTTAGCAGGTAGTATTCTTTACCAATCTCAACATCGGCATCATATGAGAGTTTTTTACCGGAAACTTTTTCAAACAACGTACCTTCCGGCTCAATGCCTTTAATCTCTGCCGGCCAGAATTCACGTAATTTATCGCTTCCATTTTGGAAACTGAGAGTGTATTTTTCAAATGGCCTTTCACCAATAGGAAGATATGTAATGCTGTCGCAGTTAAGCCGTTCTTTGGTGAACACATAGGATACATCAAATGCTCCCTTTGGTTTGATTTCTATACGGAAATCCTTGTTGAGAGAACTTATTGGAGCACGAATCAAGCCGACTTCAAAGCTGAAAGAAGATGAGGATACGCTTGTAATACGGATTGGTAAATCGTGTTCCTGAGAACCGTAAGAGATTGAATAGCCAGCTCCGAATGTACGCTCAGGACAACCTTTGCTTTTTTCATAGGCACTGTGTTTGAAGTAGCGTATCCTAATGTCGCCATCGGTAAGAATGACATACTGGCCACAGAGTTCACACATAAACAGACCGCTATGAGCAGATACAGTCCCACCTGGATGCAATTGGGCGGCTTGTTCTGCTGTGATACGCTTCCAGCCGTTTTCTGACCACATACAGACATGTGTTAGTGAAGCCATATGCATTCCTCCTTATTTCGCTCAGATTAAAGTGGATTGCTGCTCCAATCGTCGTATGCTAAGCCATAACGGTACAGCAGATAGGCTTGCTCTCGCCTTCCAATCCTATCGAGTCCTGCATACAGTTCACGCAATGTTTCTTGTTCCACATAAATCTGCTCCGGTGATTTGGCAATCGGGTCAGCAATCGCTTCGATACGCAGCATCCGTTCCTCACCGGGGACAACTTCATCCGGACGGATTTTCTGAAAAGCAAGCCCGTCTTTGGTATCAACCATCCGCTGTTCGTACCGAGAAAACGCATCCCGTATCAGATTGGTCATGGCATTTCGGATAGATGGTGCTGCATAGGTCAGAAACTTAGTGCCTTTGCTGCTGTCAAAGCGAGGAATGGCGTCCAATAAGCCGATACAGCCCTCCTGCTCCAGGTCTTCTTTGTCGATACTGAGTTCGCTTTCGCCCAGATTCATACCGAAATAAATCTCGTTGGCGGTTTTGCGGATAAAACCGAAATTGTTTTCCAGAAGCAGGTCACGGGCGTTCGTATTCCCCTTCTGTGCCAGAGCGCAGAGCTGCTCGTTGCTCCGGTTTTTCATCGTCTTTCTCCTGTTTTGCCGCCTGATCCAAGGTGGTTTGCATAAAGGCGGTCAACGCCTGACCGAGCTTGTCCAGTGCTTCTTGGTTGACCCCATCCATACCGGCAACGCTGTCGATAATCAGTTCGGTAACTTGCTCCGGTGTGACCTTGGGGTTTCCCATATCCTCACCTTTTGTAAGCTCTGTAAACATTCGCTCGGCGGCTTCTTTGGTGAGGACCTGCTGTACTGTAAAATCGTGACCGATCTCTTTCTTCACTTCTTTGACTGCCGCCATAAATTGAGCTTCAATGGTGGCGAGATCTGCCTGATATGCCGGTGTCCGTAAACGGCTAATGTCCTTGGCAGCTTCTTTTGCTGCATCGGTTTGTACAGTACTTCTTGTCAGATTGGCGAGGGTAGCGTAAAGCTGATTCTGAGCTGCAAAGCCGGATGCGATAGTGTCATTGAAATACTGCTCCAATATGTAGGTTAGTTCAGCAAAGCGGGGACTTTCCAAGAGCCGATTGACCACTTGTGCATTAACCTTGCCGGTGTAGAGGTTTCGTGCCGCCTGGGCTGACAAGCCCAGCTCGTCAATCTCATAATTTTTTCTATCGGGAACATTGGTCACGCCTAAAAGAAAGTCGGTGGACACATTGAATACTCTGGCAATCCGGATGATGTTTTCGTCGCCGATCTTGTCCGTCTTTCCGGTTAGGAAACGGCTGAGCAGGCTGTCGCCGCATCCAATTTTTAGCGCAAGGTCAGTCTGAGATACCTTGTGATATTTCATCAGATCGGCAAGCCGCTGTCTGACAGTACCGGGCAAAAATGTATTCTCCACTCGTTATGTCCCCCCTCCTTATTTTTGCTTTGATATATTTGCCGCTTTTGATTCTGGCATCAGCAGGCTTCTCTGCATCTTCTGGGATAATCCAACGGCTTCCTGCTTGCTGTGCGCCGGGGATGGCTTTGGCTACAGAGAACACCCACACGACGCGGAGAAATCCCCCATTTCTCTGCCACCTCAAAAGTTGATAAATAGCGCATCCTCAACACCCCTTTTCGTCTAAATCTAACAATATTATATCCTATTTGCGGAACAATATCAAGATGCATATTGTGAACAATCGCCGCCCTGTGTATTTTGCATTTTTGCAAAAATTCAGGGCGGCGATTTCTTTTTTTGCAGAAGTGCCGGATTTTTCGGTTGACAGCTGTTTTCTCCGTATATTCAGGTGACAAGCAAGAATTGTCAAATTAATTATGGAGGTATGCGTATGAATCTATTTGAAACCATCAAGGCGGCAGTTCCCGTAAGACAAGCCGCCGAACACTACGGGCTGAAAGTGAGCCGCAACGGCATGGCTTGCTGCCCGTTCCACAATGACAGGCATCCGAGCTTGAAGCTGAACGAGGAATATTTCTTCTGCTTCGGCTGCGGAGCCAAGGGGGATGTGATCGACTTCGTGGCAAGGCTCTTTGATCTGAGCAGCTACGAAGCGGCGCAAAGACTGGCTGCGGACTTCGGTATCAGCACCGAGCC
>ENA-ORPK01000892-ORPK01000892.1-human-gut-metagenome-genome-assembly--contig:-NODE-892-length-25775-cov-3.842924_pt1 | contig 25775 bp, 14 predicted proteins | sample MGYA00242139_ERZ509068 | MGnify/ENA primary metagenome ERZ509068 (study PRJEB26280, sample SAMEA2338687) | human gut metagenome | biome: human gut; feature: human-associated habitat; material: faeces... | reverse complement strand
GGAGAAGGTAAGAATCGTGAAAAGAAATATCCTGTTGCCATGGGGGAGCATAATATCATTGAAGATCGAGACCAGATATTAGAAACACCGCCAGATATTATATTGACAAACTTCAAGATGCTTGATTATGCTTTGATGAAGCATAATTACGCAAAATTGTGGTACTATAATTTTAAGGACAAGGAAATACTTAAATTTCTTGTCTTGGACGAGTTGCATACTTATGATGGAGCGCAAGGGACAGATGTTGCTAACTTAATACGTCGCTTGAAATTAAAGTTGGATTTACAGGCTGGGCAATTGTGCCCAGTTGGAACTTCTGCTACTATAGGAAGTGGCAAGGATTCTAAAGTTTTATTGCGCAAGTATGCGTCTGATGTGTTCGGGGAAAGTTTTGATGCAGATTCCGTTATCGTTGAAGACAGAATAGAAGTTAAGAAAATAGGCAATGCTGCAAATAATGATTTCATACCTGAATTAGAAAATTTACCTCAAACCCGATTTGGACTTGATGACACTTATGACGAATATATTATCCGTCAGCAGAGTTTATGGCATTTACAGAATGCAAGTCTTGCTGAAGAATTGTCTGAACTGCGAATAGTCAGAGACATAACTGATATAACTTATAATTCCTATATCAGTGTGCCCAATCTTATAGCTAAACTTGCTGATAAAAACGAAAAATTTAGAGCCTTGCCGGAGTCTGCATACAAGGGTGTGGAGTCACCACGTTTGGCTGTCCTGTCATCTTTGTTAGCTCTGATAGCTGCAGCGAAGAAAGGTGTAAAACCTCAATTCCCTTTTCTGTACTTGCAAGTTCAACTTTGGTTACGAGAGCTTTCTGGCTTTCTTCGTATTATGTCGAATGAAGTTAAGTTTACTTGGCGAAAAGATGTGAACAAAGAGGATAAGCAACAGCTTGCTTTGCCTGCTTATTTCTGTCGTGAATGCGGAGATTCGGGTTGGATAGCATATAAGACAAAGAAGTCGAATAGCTTAGACAAAGACCCTGGTAAAACTGCTATACAGTTTATCAACAACAATGAGAATTGTTGGTTGCTGAATCTGTGTAAAGACGACAACAAGCCAATAGAAGAATATCAAGGAATAACTGAATCTTGGTGGATAGACCCAGCCGATTTGCATGTATATGATCAGCAGGATGAAGAAAAGGAGAACCGCATACATGTATATGCTATGCGTAAAATTGATGCAGGGAAACATGGTAAGAATCCTCGCTTTGTCCAGTCTTGTCCTTCTTGTTGTTCAGACAATTCTTTAGCAATCATTGGTACGAAAGTAGCAACGATGGCTTCTGTGGCTATTAGTCAAATCATGTCGTCAGATCTTGATGGTGAAGTGGAAGCCAATCGAAAAATACTTGCTTTTACTAACAGCGTGCAAGACGCAGCTCATCAGGCAGGATTTTTTGAGGCGCGAAATTATCGTTTCTCTTTTCGTAATGCTTTACAGAATTGTATTCGGAATTTGAGCGAGAAGGGAAAACTCCCAATAAGTCTTGAAAATCTCGAAAAGCAGTTTGTACTGTATTGGAAGGAAAAATTACATTTTGAAGAGAATCAAGAGGGATATGTTTATCGCTTTTTCCCTCCAGATAGATTAGGTGACATAGACTTAGATACAGATTTCAGAGTCAATGACCATAAATTTAAGAAAGGTTTTATAGAACAGCTTGACCTTCGTCTAGGATGGGAAATTGCTTCAGAATTTGGATTCAATGCTCGCATTGGTCGTACTTTGGAAAAATCAGGTGCTTCAGCAACTTATTTTGATGAAGACCAATTGAGGAATGTCTATAAGCAGATGAAACCATGGCTTGATGAAAATAGATTGGAGCGTATTACACGTCAACATTTTGTGCAGTTCGCCAATGGCGTATTGCACCGCATTCGCATGCGTGGAGCCGTGGACCATCCATTTCTCTCTCGTTTTCGTGAAGTGAAGTCCACTACTTACGAGATGAATAATAATAAGCCTTCGAAATATTATCTTCATAGATACTTTAGTTCACGTGCACGTTATCCGAAATTGGTCGCAACTACACATCTTGACAATCGTAGTATCCTTGATACCACTTATGTGAATCCAAGGGTACTCAATTGGTATAAGTACTATTTTCTGAAGTGTTTTACTGCCGACTTATCAGATAATGGCTTTATGATGGCAGAAATCCCGGATGGTCTTTACAATGACTTTTACCAAAAGCTGTTTGAAGTTTTTTGCGAAGAAGGAATTTGTAATAAGAGCGTTCGTGAATCAGAGCAAAATTACTGTATCTCACCATCTGCTCTCTTGATCTCTGATAAAGTAAAGCATATTCACTGTTACCATTGTACTTCTGTGATGTGTGTTGCCAACGAAGATGAAGTTTCTGAGAATACTCCATGTCTCGAATATAAGTGTCAAGGTAAATATACAGAGGTAAAACGAGATGAAATTCATAAGTATTATTATAATGTTTATAATCGTCAGCTCTCACCACGTATTTACTCACATGAGCATACGGGCATTCTCGATCGTCAGAAACGTGAGAGTATAGAATACCAGTTTAAGAGTAATGAAGGGAAGAATAGTGTCAATACATTGGTGGCGACATCTACATTGGAAATGGGTATCGATATCGGTGACTTGAATGTGGCACTTAACACTTCTGTTCCACCAATGCCATCCAACTTTATACAAAGAGTGGGACGTGCTGGTCGTAAAAGTGGAGCAGCGCTCATTATCGATTTTGCTCGCAATGAATACCATGACTTGTTTTACTATGCAGAACCAAAGGAGATGATGCAGGGAAAAATCAATACACCAGGTTGTTACCTTTCTGCAGTGGATATATTGCGTAGACATTTCTTTGCTTATTGCCTTGATACATGGACTGGATTGGATAATCAGAACAATCAGATTCCGACAAAGGTGTATAATTTGCCATTGAGCACATTCAAGACAAATAGCGCTTCTTTTTTCAATCGTATCATTGCTTTCATTGAGACAAATGGCTCGAATCTCGAACCCAACTTCCGCTCTCAATATACAGAAGAGCAGGAGGACTCATTAGTCAACTTGTCTAAGATCTTGGGTACTGGTGAGTTTGTAACTGGGATACGTAAAGAATTTGATAAACTGTATGATAAGTATATGGCTATGTCGAATCGTATCAATGAGTTACGTAAACGAATCAATGATAGTAATCTGGCAAAGACTGATGAGGAAAGGAAAGAATTGGAAATTCAGGTGGCTGTACTAAGCAAGACTCGTCGAACTTTAATGAATCAACAGTTGCTTGAGTTTTTGACAAACGCGGGATTGTTGCCTAATTATGCATTCCCAGAGTCAGGTGTAACTTTGGATGCAACCATCATCCATCACCCACCATTGGATGACAAATCTGCAAAGTACAAGATAGAAGAGTTGAGCGTTCAACGTTCTGCATCATCAGCATTGCGAGAGTTGTCACCAGGCAATCATTTCTATGCACAGAAATATCGTATGAATGTCTCTGGACTTTCCACGCTTAACTGGAATACCGGAGATAAAGAAGCTCTTATGAAAATGAGATTCTGCTCAAAATGCGATTATATAGAGTTGGATAAACAAGAGCATAGCCATGAGTGTCCTGTTTGTGGTGACCAAGCATTTGGTACGCCAAACAATGTTCACTATTTTGTGCGTATGGACGAGGTGCGTTCGAGCGACAGGAAGGAAGAGGCTGTGCTTGACGATAAAAGCGATGATAGGGATAGCAACAGTTATGTTACGTCCAAACATTTCATTCTTGATGGCAGTGTCAAGGCAAGTGGATTGCGTACGATACCTTTTGGAATAGAATATTGCAAGAGTGTAGATGTCATAGACATCAATCTTGGAGATTCAGAACAGAAAGATGTTCGAGACTTAGATATCAATGAGCATGAGCATATTCCTACCAAAGGTTTTGTGACCTGTAAGTATTGTGGCAAATCAACAAGTAAGTCCAATGAATTGAATGTGGTAGATTCTAAGGATTTACACTATCCTTTCTGCAAGAACAAGGATAAGCGATACATGGATAAGCCTGATGAGTATTTCGAGGAAGTGTATCTCTATCATAAGTTTCATACGGAAGCCATCAAGGTCTTGTTGCCAGTGCAAGAAGTGGATACTGAGGAAACTACAGATATGTTTGCTGCTGGTATCGGTTTGGGATTGCGTGACTATTTCGCTGGAAATCCTGACCATATACAAATAGAGAAATACAAAAGCTATAACGAGGAAACTCACAAGTTTGACCGTTATGTCATTCTCTATGATACAATTCCTGGCGGAACAGGTTACTTGGCACAAATAAGTAAGCCAGAAGAGTTTGAAAAGATATTGCAGAATGCTTGGGAACGCATCCATACATGTGATTGCCAGAATCATGGCAAGGATGGGTGTTACCATTGCATTTATACATATAGTAACAATCGCATACAAGACAAATTGAGTCGAAAACGTGCAGATGAGTTATTCCGTAAGATATTGGATCATTGCCGTAATGAAAACAATGGTTCAAGTAATTGGGAAGATGTAAAGGCTCTTGGCAACCTTTCTTCTGATGGTGGATTGGAGGAAAGTGAATTGGAGAAGCGGTTTGTCTATGCCCTTCAGCGTTTTGTGCAAGAAGACAATCAGCTGGGGGGTACGCATGCTTGGAAATTTCAACAAAATGAGACTTCGTATCATCAGCAATATAATCTGGAATATGATGATGGAGCTCATCGACTGTCTTATGAGATTACTCCGCAATATATTCTTGATAAATCCAAAGGTGTCGAATTTCATACGGAGCCAGACTTCTTGATACGCCCTGTCTTGATGCAAGAGAACGATGGGCGTGGTTGGAAAGAACTGCCTTTCGAATATTTGAGAAGTATTGCTGTCTATATGGACGGCTATCACTTTCATGCTTCGGGAAAGCATAATGTCTTTGCGAAAGATTTTATGAAACGTCATAGTATAGAAAAATCTAAGCAATACATGTCTGTTACGTTGACTTGGGCAGACATGAATAAATTCGAAGATGCAGACCATCCTGAAGATTCTGTGATAGACAGGCATAATGGCGCCCTTCTGAACAAGTTGGGAAAAAATGAATGGCGTGACAGACGTAATTCGATGGAGCGTCTGTTGTACGTTCTTGGTCATTTGTGGGAGGCAAAAAAAATAAAAGATACGTTGCTGATGTATATGGTGGGTCTTCAACCATCAATGTCTGCATCTATCAAACTGTTTCCAAAAGAACCTTGGGCGGCTTTGGATGTCAATGTAGATATGACCAATCATACCATAGTTCCTGTATTTGAGGTACCTATGGACATCCATCCTGACGAAGGATTGCCAGAAGAGCAATGGCAGGATTTTTGGCGTGTCTATAACCTGGTGTCTCTTTATCAAGGTATTGAGACAGATGCACAAAACCCAATGGAGTCGGCAGAATCAAAATGGGAAGAAATAGCTGATGAATTCGATGACGAACTCCATGAGATTGTTATCAATCTACTGAAGGAGGGTATAGAGTTTGACCATCATGCAGGAGTTGCCATCAAAAATAGAAAAGGTAAAAAAGTATGTGAAGTAGAGCTTGTTTCCGAAAAGCATAGATTTGTATTCTTCCCAGATGACGAGGAAGCTGTCATTGCCGAAGGTTACAAAATATTCGAACCGGATACATTTGATATTAACGACATTAAATAAAAGCAATATATATATGAGACTGTTTCTTGAAGAGTCTTGTTGGGATGCCATTATGAGCCTGCCACGAGACGTACAAAATAAATTCAAAGAGTTTCGACGTAAGTTTAAGGAGAACCCAAAGTCGGCAGCTATCAACTTGGAGTCCATATCAGACTTCAAGGATGATAGTATGCGCACAGCTCGTCTCGGTTTAGATTATAGAATGATTATCGGTGTTGTTGGTGGAGAGGATTATTGTTTGCTTCATATCGATCATCATGATGAAGCCATGGCTTGGGCTCGTAATAAAAAGTTTATCTGGAACGACAAAGTATCTTCTTTTCAGGTGATTTCTGTTGAGCATTCCGAAGAACAGGAAAAGCAAGAGCATGTTAGCCAGTCTGACACGTATGCTTTTAGCAAATATTCGGATGAGCAGCTTTTACGTATCGGTGTACCAGCGGAAAACTTGTCTTTGGTCCGCAAGTTCAAGGACTTGGATGATTTGGATAAATATGAAGACGAACTTCCACAGGATGCGTGGGAGAATTTGTATTATCTTTTGGATTCAGAAGATATAGACCGCATTATATATGATGTGGAAGAAGGTAAGCGTAAGGAAGCGGAGCATGAGCAGCAGTTGCAAAGTGAAAATAACCGACGCCGTTTCATCGACATTACAGACGATGAAGAACTTGACAAAATTCTTAAAGAGGACTTGAAGCAATGGATGATTTTCCTACATCCGTCACAGCGTCGAATCGTGGAAGGTAACTACAAAGGCTCCTTGAAAGTTAGCGGAGGTGGCGGTACAGGAAAAACTGTTGCAGCCATACATCGACTTAAGCGCCTTTGTACAACAGCATACGAAGGAAATGGAAAAGTCTTATATACCGCTTATAATCGTGCCTTGATTGAGAATCTTGGTTCTCTTATCAAACAAATGGATGTGCCAAGACAACGTTATGAGTTGGAAACGGTGGATACTCTGGTACGAACAATAGCCAAAGCGAATAGCTTGGTGGGTGGTAAGACTATAGTCTTTGACAATGATGAGCGTATGCATCATCTATGGCAAGAAGTCGAGATGGACAATATGTCCGAGTTTTCAGCAGATTTCCTCCAAAAGGAGTACAATGAGGTGATTCTTTATCACGATGTTGATTCTTTGGATCAATACCTAAAGACACCTCGAATAGGATTAGGCAACTCCTTGTCTCGCAAGCAGCGCAAGAATGTATGGGAAATGGTGGTAAGTTTTCGTGAGAAGGAAGCCAAGCAGAAAATCATTTCTCAGCGAGAGCTATTCAATGTCACAACGCATTGGCTGAGAGAACAACCTGAATTTATGTTCACTCATGTTATCGCTGATGAGATTCAGGACTTGTCTAATCCTGAGTTGCGTTTCCTACGTGCGCTTACTCCAGAAGGAGCTAACGACTTATTCCTTGTTGGTGACCCATATCAGCGCATCTACTCACGCAAGTTGAATTTCAAGGCTGCGGGCATCAATATACAAGGTCGCAGTCGTCGCCTTAGAGTCAACTATAGAACCACAGAGGAAATAAAGCGTCAGGCTGTTTGCATAGTATCTGGTGTTGAGGCTGATGACTTTGATGGTGGCGAGGAAAGTTTGAAGGGATATGTCTCTTTGCTTCATGGAGATGCTCCTGTCTATCAATTATATAAGAATAAAAATCAGGAGTTTGAAGCGATTGGCGCTTATGTACAAGCCTGTCTTGATGCCAAGATAAGGTCTCGTGACATTTGTGTTGCTGCCTATCGCAACAGCATGGTAGATAGTATAGCCAATTATCTGACACGAAACTTGGATATTCCTTGTTGGAAGATGGATACTGGTGATAGAGAGGGTGTGAACCTTTCTACTTTCCATAGGATGAAGGGATTGGAATTCCGTGTAGTTATCCTTGCTGATGTAAGTGCTGCGACGATTCCATATCGACCTGCTAATTTTACAGAAATGGATGAGGAACAACAACGGCAGAATGACCAAGAGCAACGCTCGCTGATGTATGTCGCTCTTACCCGTGCCATTAATCGTGTTCTTATCACAGGATGCGGTGAACCTTCTTCTTTTCTTCTCACATTAAATAAACATAAATAATGAACACTGCATATACAATAGGACAACGTATCACCGTAAGAGGGGAGGACTTCTTGATTACCGACATCAATGATGGCGGTAATCATAACTTGCTGCTTGATGTAGTGGGAATTTCCCCTCTTGTCATGGACAAGACTTTTTGTTTCGACACCGCGTTGGAGGATGACATAGAACCTGTACGTCCAGAGAATACTCATTTTATAGCAGATATCCAGAGTGGTTATCGCCTCACTAAATTATATATTGAATCAGCTTTGCGTTCCAGTACTACGCAGTCACCGCATATCACGATAGCTCAAAAGGGCGCTTTTGATGTTCATAATTATCAGTTGGTGCCAACTGTCAAGGCATTTTCTATGCCTCGTCCTAGAATGTTGATAGCTGATGCCGTAGGTCTTGGTAAAACCGTGGAAGTGGGAATCTTTCTTTCTGAGATGATTCGCCGAGGTCGTGGCAAGCGTATTCTTGTGGTTGCCTTGAAGAGCATTCTCAAGCAGTTCCAGGAAGAACTGTGGAATCGTTTCGACATACCTTTGGTGCGTCTTGATTCTACAGGGGTGAACCGTATCAAAACCATTATACCTCTCAACAAGAATCCTTTCGACTATTATGATAAGACTATCATATCTGTAGATACATTGAAAAATAGTCAAAGTTTTAGAAGCTATATAGAGCATACACGATGGAATATCATCGTTATAGATGAGTGTCACAAGGTAGCCAATACTGCCAGCCAGCGTGGAGCGTTGGCACAAATTCTTTCCGAGCATTGTGATAGTTTGATTTTCACATCAGCTACGCCTCACAATGGCCGTAGGGAAAATTTTGCTTCTCTTGTTCGCATGCTGGAACCTACTGCCATTCCATTAGATGGCAATTTCACGGCAGAAAATATCAAGCCGTATTATGTTCGTCGTTTTAAGAATGACTTGAAGAATGATTCTACGATTGCGGCTCAATTCCAAGACCGCCAGTTGATATCAGACCATGTTACGCTGGCTCCTCTTGAAGAGCAGTTCTTGTGTCATCAGCACGAACAGTTCAAGTTATATAAGGAATCTTCTTCTGGCTTTAGTGAAATGTTTATGCCTTTGTTGCTTTTCAAAAGCTATATGTCGTCTCCAGCTGCGGCTCGTAAGTCAATTGAGAATCGTTTGGAAAAGGTAGATGATGAGGAGTTGCGAGAGCAACTTGACATCGTCAATAAGATTATTGCTACCCATCAGGATACCAAATATAATAAGTTTTGCGAGATTCTTCGCTCGCTCAATTGGGCTGGACGTGAGCAGGATGATCGTATCGTGGTGTTTACCGAGCGAATAGAGACTATCAATTATCTCAAAGCCAATTTGGAGAAAGACTTTAAAATTAAGGATAAACCTATCCGTAGCGGTGATGGGGAATATCCTCGAATAGCTGTATTCCAGGGTGGTATGCTTGATACAGAACAGGATGCCATGATAGAGAACTTTGGTAAAAAGGATTCACCGATACGTATGCTTATCTGTAGTGATGCAGGTGCGCAAGGTGTCAACCTTCACTATTATTGTAACAGAATGTTCAATTACGACATCCCTTGGAGTTTGATTACACTTGAACAACGCAATGGTCGCATTGACCGTTACAAGCAGCCTCGTGTGCCATACATTCATTATCTGGTGCTCCGTAGTGACAATCCTAACATCAGTACCGACTTCCGCATCCTCGACCGTTTGAAGGAAAAAGAGGACGAGGTGAATCGTACCTTGGGAGATGCAGCGGAGGTGTTCCATCTTTATGATGTACACCAAGAGGAGAAAGTGATAGAAAAGGCCATCATCAATGATGATGAGGATATTTGGGCAAAGTTGGCTACTTTGGGAATGGGTAGTGATGCAGAGGATTCCCAGACCAATGCCGAAGAGAAGATTCCTGATGAAAAGCCTAACGATATAGTAACGATAGGCAAGACTGATGATAGCGAGGTGGAGGTGAAGATTGATGAAGGAATATCCATCTACAAAAAGGATATGGATTTCTATTCTGCTCTCTTCCGACAGTTGGAGAGCGACCATCTTATCAAGCCTGGCAATGTGACTATTGATGATGATATGGTGAATATTACCAACACCGACGAACTCGATACGGTGCTCTTTGATGTACCTGCGGAAGCTAAGCCTCGACGTGGCATGCGCTATCATCTATCTACGAATAAGGAGGATGTGCTGAAGGCTATAGAAAATGCCAGAGTGGTAGATAATAACCAAAGTAATGCCGATGGCATACGCTGGGCGGACACCCAGATACTTTACGACTTGCACCCTGTGGTACGTTATATGTTGACCAAGCTCTCTGCATCTGTGCCTAAAAATGACGCCCCTGTTGCAAAACTGAGTTTCCTGCCGAAGGATTTGGCTTATTTTGTCATCAATGGACAAGTGAGTAACCAGCTTGGCAACAGTGTGATTAGCGACTTCTTGGTGTGCCCGGTCAACAAGGATGGAAATGGCATTTTCAAGCCGATGTCCTTAGGTGAGTTTATAACCACCAATCATCTGAAAGATACGCTTTATACTGACACGATTGCAGAGGAAGATTTGAACCGTCTTCATGACTTGCTCCCTGAGGCGATAGATAATGTCAAGACTATTATGAGTGAGCAACAAGCTACCAAGATGGCAGCCATGAACAGCGTGGTAACCAATTATAGCAAGAAATTGAACGACTGGATTTATGGTGAGCAAAAGCAGCTAAGCCTTTTCGAGGCTGATGAATTGATGCCAAGTGGTTTTGCTGGAGTTCGCATGGACAAGCGCAAGAAAAAGGTGGAATCTCTTTCGCAGGATAGAGGTCAGTATCTGAAGGATTTACAATCGCTCCAAGGTGAACCATTCATCAAAGTGATCGCGGCTTTCTATAACTTTTAAATTTTAGAACAAAGATATGGCAGCATATAGTTTCATAGATAATATTAACGACTTTTTTTCGACTGGTTACTTTACGGAGGATTTCCAGAAGAAAGTCTTTGACAAGTCTGGCTATTCGCAGGAAGGTATCAAGGAACTTTGTACTCGCTTTTCTGCGCTTCGTCAGCAATATAACCGTTACAAGCAAGCGGTTACGTCACGATATGCTCGTGAAAAAGACAAAGAGCGTGAAACTTTTGATTTCAATTCCAAACTATTGGAGTGCTTAGGTTATTATAAGGCAACTGTAAAAGAACAGCCTGCTGCTATTCTGTCTCTTCCGATAGGTGAAAATGGGGCACAGCAGGATGTTCCTGTACGTATTGTCTGTAATCGGACGGATGGCTCTCCTCAGCTTTATGTGATGGATATTCCTACTCTTGTCTCTGCATCTGATGATACGGATGCAGAGACTGGTTTTGCTGAATTGGGACTGGATCGTCTTGTCACTCATATATTCTCTCTTCCAGAGCAAGAACATCCTCGTTATATTTTGATGTCGTCAGGCAATATGGTATTTTTTATGGATGCCGACAAGTGGGAGCGTGGTGCTTATCTCCGCTTTGATATAGAACGTCTGTTGGTGGAGACCACGCAGAGTGCCATGCGCAACTATTTCGCTCTGTTTTATCTTTTGGTTTCTCGTGAGGCTCTTGCTGCCATTGGCGATACGCCACTGATGCAGCAATTGGAAGAGGAGAGCTATAAGAATGCCTATGCCGTGACGCAAGACTTGAAGCGTGGTGTGGTTGCAGCTGTGGAGGCTTTGGCTAACGAGGCTATCTGGTATATCAAGCATACGCCGGATAATAAGTTCCACGACCAGGATGAGACCGATGATAACTTTGAGACCATGATGCGTGATGACTGTTTGGTCTTCATCTATCGTTTGTTGTTCATTTTTTATGCGGAGAGTCGTCCCGATCTCGATATCTTGCCAATCAACGACCTAACTTATCAGCGAGGTTATTCCTTGGAGATGTTGCGTGATTTGGAACAGGTAAACCTTATCACGGCTGAGGAACTGAATGGCTACTTCTTCGACCATAGCATTAAGCGACTCTTTGCGCTTATCTTGCGAGGTTATAACGAAGACCGTGTGGATGCTTCATCCATGACGGCCTCTTTCCGTGTGCGCCATATCGACTCGCCTTTGTTCTCTGATACTAAGTTGAAAGTGCTCGTAGGTGTCAAGTTCCGTAATGTTGTATGGCAGAGTATTGTTTGCCAGTTGTCTTTGTCGCAGAAACAAAAGGGTAAGCCGCGTGGACGTATCTCGTATGCCAATTTGGGCATCAACCAGTTGGGTAGTGTGTATGAGAATCTTTTGGCTTATCGTGGCTTCTATGCTGAAGAAGATTATATCGAGGTGCATCCTAAGGGTGATTTGGTGGAAACGTATCTGCAACCTCGTTCTCGTCGTGACGTGTTTGAGGAAGATGAGATATTGAAAGATGAGGAAGGTCATGACATCATTCATCCTAAGGGCAAGTTTATCTACCGTCTGAATGGCCGTGATCGCAAGAAGTCTGCCTCTTTCTATACTCCAGAGGTGCTGACCAAGAGTACAGTGAAATATACTTTGAAGCCAATCGTAGAGAAGTTGGAGCGTGGTGAGATTAAGGCTTCCGACTTGTTGCAGATGAAGATTTTGGAGCCTGCCATGGGTGCAGCCGCTTTCCAAAACGAGGTTATCAACCAGTTGGCGGTGCTTTACTTACAGTTCCGCAAGCAAGAAGTGGGTGAAACCATCGACCCTTTGCAATATCCTAATGAGCTGCAGAAAGTGAAGGCATTCATTGCCACCAGCAATGTGTATGGTGTCGATCTCAATGCAACTGCTATTGAGCTTGGCAAGCTATCCTTGTGGCTCAATGTGATGCACAAGGATATGGAAGTTCCTTTCTTCTCCAACCGTCTTGCCGAGGGTAATGCGGTGATTGGTGCATGGCTGAAAGTGTATAAGAAAAGCGATGTTGTGAGAACTACCGTAGGACAACGTGCTTACGACAAGAAGTGGTGGGAGGCTCCTACGCACCGTATTCACTTCTCTGATTCTCGTCTGGAACGTCACTATACAGAGGTTTATCATTTTCTTCTTCCCGTGCAAGATATGCTGGGCATACTCAATGCCAAATTGCCTACATTCAGTAAAGAAGTGGAACAAAAGTTGAAGGAAAAGAAAAAAGTCATGGCTAACATTCGTAAGTCATGGCTCAAGGGTATCATTGGAGAGGAATACAAGCAGCTGGAGCGCATCAGCCGTAAGATTGATGTACTTTTGAAAAGGTATGTAGAGTTTCAGATGGGAGTGGCAGAATATGCCAACAATGGATATGCTGTTTGGAAATATGCAGGTAAACGCACTTTGCCTTTTGAGACCAATGCGCAGCGTGAAGAGTTCGATGACCAGCGTTATCGAAAGGATTCGGCATACATGAAACTCAAGGCGGTGATGGACTACTGGTGTGCTCTTTTCTTTTGGGAATACAAGGACCTTGCCGATCTTCCTACAAGACAGGAGTATTGGGATGATATTGAGCGTGTCTTGGATGTGGACATGAAAGAGGCTTCTCCTAAAGTTCGTTTCTCTAATGCAGGCAAAACTGGAGAGGAAGATTTGTTCTTGCCTAAACAGGGACGAATCGACTTTGATGCAGAGGAGGAAGAGAGTGCAGCGAAGGTTCAGAGTTTGGAGTATTACTTGGCAGAAATGGGTAACAAGCAAACCAACAAGCTGCCATTGAAGGGTGTTTACAGTGAGCGTCGCTTTGATATTGTCAAGGAGTTGGCCAAGCGCTATCATTTCTTCCATCCTATGTTGGAGTTTTTGGAGGTGTTCTGGCTTAGGGATGGTTTTGATATAATCTGTGGTAACCCGCCATGGATTAAACTGGAGTTTAATGAAGCGAATATTATTTCAGAGAAATTTCCTGAGGTTGTTATTCGTAAAGTGAGTGCACCAGTTGTCAGACAGATGATAAAGCAATTTATGAATGACCAGATGATGGAAAAATTGTATAAAGGCGAGATGGCTGAGCAGGTATGTAGTACAGCTTTCTTAAATGCGTATTGTAATTATCCGCTACTTATTGGGCAACAGACAAATCTTTACAAATGCGTGTTGGAGAATACTATGGATTTGGCTTCGCCTACTAATGGGTATATTGGATTACTAACTCCAGAGAGCATCTATGACGATCCAAATGGTCAACCATTGCGTCGTGAACTATATAAACGTTTGCGCTACCATTTCCAGTATCAAAATGAACTTCGGCTTTTTGCCGAAGTTCATCACCATACGGTGTATGGTGATCAACTTCTCGGCCCACGCCGAAGTTCATCACCGCGCTTCGCTTCGCTCAGCAATCTTTTCCATCCAAGTACTGTGGATGGATGCTTTACGCATGATGGACATGGTATGTGCGGAGGTATCAAAGATGAGAATGGTAATTGGAATACCAAACCTCATCGTGATAGGATTGTTACTTTTACTGATAAAGAATTACAGGTACTGTCTGACACGTTTGAAGATGGGACTACGGGCGATTGTGCCAAGTTGGTTAGTATTCATTCTAAGGAGATTATTGAAATTTTAAATAAAATACAAAAATATCCTACCCATGTTTCATCAAAAAACACTATTATATTGGAATGCTTGCATGAAACTGGAGCTGTAGATGATGGTACTATTTCCAGAAATGTAAATATACCTACGAATGACTATGATATGGTTTACAGTGGTCCGCATTTCTATGTTGCAAACCCTGTATATAAAACGCCAAGGTCAAGATGTATATTAAATTCAGACTATGACAATATATCTCTTGCGCAGATAAAAGAAACTTATAACCAACGTTCTAACTATAAGAGAGAAATGCCTCTTCAAAAATATTGTAATCTATTCAATGGATTTCAAAATGGCCAAGACGAAGAAGGTAAACCAAAATATGACAACTGGCTTGATTATTATAAGTTAGGTTTCCGTAAGATGTTGAGTATTGCGGGCGAACGCTCGTTGATATGTGCTGTTTTGCGAAGCAAAACAGCACATATCAACGGTGTCATATCTATTTCGTTCCTCAATAGATATGACACCGTGGATATGGCTGCACTTTGTGCTTCTATTGTTATGGATTTTTATATCAAGACTGTTGGTTCTTCTAATTTGCAAGGTAGTCGTATGCAATCTTTCCCATTAGGAGTAGCCGAGAAATACCAGTCCGCTATGTACTCTCGCACCCTTTTCCTCAACTGCCTAACGGTTCATTATGCCGACCTTTGGCAAAGTTGTTGGCGACCAGAATATGCTAAAGAAGGGTGGTCCATCTTAGACCCACGTTTAAAGCCATTTACGGGCTTAGCCAAGGATTGGGGATGGCAGACTCCGCTCCGCAATTACTATGAGCGCCGCCTTGCTTTGGTAGAAATTGATGTATTGGCAGCCATGGCGTTAGGCTTGTCCTTGAAGGATTTGGAATTGATTTATACAATTCAATTTCCTGTTCTTCAGCAGAATGAGAATGATACATGGTATGACCAAAAAGGTAACATAGTCTTTACTTGTTCCAAAGGTTTAACTGGTGTTGGTTGCGACCGCAAGGAGTGGAATACCATTCGTGGCGAACAAGTTGATGAAAATACCTTTGTTGGAGTTGAATCTACTTATGTACATATCATCGATTCAAAGAAGAGCGAACTTTATGGTGGGGAGCAAGTAACATATTATGCACCTTACACTCGTTGTGACCGTATAGCCGACTATCGCCGAGCATGGGCATATTTTGAAGAGCGCTTTAAGAATGAGGATTAAGTATATTGTATTCTTTCGTAAATTAATATGACGAGTAAAAAACATGTTTATATTTCAACCTTAATGGTTTTGGTAGGAGTATTAATTGCATACTTCTACCAATTCCATAATGGGTTATCCCAGTCTCCATCTGATTGGGGTAATTTTGCTGATTATATTTGTGGCCTATTAACACCATTGTTAGCATTGTTGAATATCATAGTTTTCATAGATTTAACGAAGTCTATAGAAAATAATCGACTAGCTGTAGAAAAAGCTAAAGATAAAGAGCAAGAACTTCGGCATCAGAGAGACATAGAACACCAAAAGCAAATGTTGGTCTTTCAACTTCGAGTTGAAGAAGTAAGACGCTTTGATTCTGTTCTTGAAAATGTGTTTTTTAGCAATGCTGATGAATATCATGGGGGAATGCCTTGTTCCTTGGTTAAGGCTTTATCTTATATTGAGTCGTTTATACGCAACAAGATAGATTTGTTCGATTTTAATTCTGACGATGAAAAAGAGAAGTTTATAAGAAAACTAATGGAAGGGCATTATATGTTGAAATCTTTAATGGATAATATGTCAAATTTGGAAAATAAAATAAAGGGCTCTGAATTGAAAGAATTTCTTGACTTCAAAGCATACATAATAAAGGGGTTGTATAAACTAACATTGAATAAATTGTAAATCAATTAATGTGGCAAGAAAATGTTATAGAAAGGTTTTATATGTTTTCGTTTACCACAAACAAAGAAAAATTATGGCATTACCAATAAATATAGAGAGCCTTCTTAGTGGAAGTGCAGTGGAAAGCAACCAACTTGAATACAAGGAAGGTTGGAATCCTGATACAATATATCGTAGCATCTGCGCCTTTGCCAATGATTTTGAGGACACTGGTGGTGGGTATATCATTGTTGGTGTAAAGGAGGAACACGGTCATGCTGTTCGTCCTGTTTTAGGTGTTAATCCTAATTTGATAGAACAGATAGAGAAGGATATGGTTGGTTACAATAATCTTATCCGTCCATATTATCAACCTCGTCTTTTCATTGAAGAGGTTGATGGCAAGACTATTCTTGTAATCAAAGTAACGGCAGGAGAACGTCGACCGTATAAGGTGCCTGATCGTATTACTGCAAAGCAGAAGGATTTCAACTATTATATTCGCTATAATAGTAGTAGCATCGTGCCGAAAGATGAATACGAGCGTGAACTGATAAACTTGGCGAATCGTACACCATTTGACGACCGTGGCAATGATCAGATAACTCTTAGGGACATTTCGACCACTTTGTTGAGAGACTTTCTGGTGGAAGTAGGTAGCGACTTGGCTGACCAAGATTTAACTGGTGATAACTTGAAAATAGTTCTAGACCAAATGGACTTGTTGGAAACTACACCAGAAGGCTTCAAGGTCAAGAATGTTGCTGCAATGATGTTCTGTGAGCATCCCGAGAAATTCTTCAAAATGACTCAGGTAGAAATTGTGATATTTCCCAATGGTAGATTGCAAGACCCTGACAACATGATAGAAATAGCTCCAATAAAAGGTTGTGTGCCTAAGATGATCCGTGACACAATGAATTATCTAAAGACAAATGTCATCCAAAAGAAAATCCATAAGCCTGAGGATAAAGAGCGTTCTATTGTGACATACAATTATCCTTATCAAGCTTTGGAGGAAGCTGTCGTAAACAGCCTTTATCACCGCAGCTACATTGAACGTGAACCTGTCGAGATTACTATCGAACCAGATAAAATTAGCATTCTCAACTTTGGAGGTCCTAACCATACCATATCTATGCAAGCAATCCGTGAAGCTCGTATGCTTCGTTCTCGTCAATATACCAACCGTCGTTTAGGAGAGTTCTTGAAGGAGCTGGATTTGACAGAGGGTAGAGCAACGGGTATTCCTACCATTCAGCAGAAGTTGCAAGAAAATGGTTCACAACGTGCTTCGATAGAGACTGACGAAGAACGGACATTCTTCTTGATAGATATACCGTGTAATTCTGAATGTTTTGGAGTACCAGACATGAAAAAGTGCAAGAAAGAGTGCAAGAAAGAGTGCAAGAAAGAACTATCTGATATTCAGACTCTTATTTTGAAAATATTATCTGGAGACAACAAAACGACTATACCGGATTTAGCAAGAAAGACAGGACTTTCTGCAAGAAAGATTTCAAACGAACTAAAGGCTTTGCGAGAGGATTTCCACATTCTCAAACGCGAAGGTGGACGTAAGGATGGCTATTGGATAATCGATAACTTCCAAGTATAAAATTCAATCGTATAAACCACTGCTTCATCTAGAGCTTGCTCCCAGAAGGAACTTCTTTTGAAGTGGCATCCTATTGTGGTTTTCAAAACCGGTAATTAGGCTTACCAATTTAGAAAATCGTCGTTTTGAGACATCGAGCAAGCTCGGTTAAAAGATAAAAGCCAATGCTCTTTATGAATTCTGAATGAGAAACACATTGGGCGTTGGCTTGATATTTATGCACAAGTTTTTTTTTGAAAAATGGTCTATTGCACCTTGAAGCTATCGTTTTTTAGCCTCTGTATGAGCCATTCAAGAAAGGGACAATCTCGGTTGTCTCTTTCAATCTGTCACCGATGCGCTTGCCGTACACCTCTGAGATTTGTTGAGGGGTGAGGTTGGAGGTGATGATAGTCGGCAGTTGGTGTTCATAGCGGTAGGAGATGAGGTCGATGATGGGACTGAGCACATTGCCGTATTCGATGATTTCGCGAGGCTCGGTACCAAGGTCATCTATTGCCAGGATGTCATTGTCCATGAGTGACCGCCAATCTTTGGGATGCGTTTTGCAGATGTTGGCAAGGTCTTTGGCATTGTAGAGGCTGATGCCGAAGTCCTGACCTGTCGCTTGATTCTTGATGCCAAGATGATTGATGAGGTTCTGCATGGCATAGACAAATGTGGTCTTACCATTGCCACAACCGCCAGCAAGCAAGAGACTGTTCTTGCCAGACATGCCACAAAGCCAGTGGGCAACAATTGCAACTTGTTTATGCAACTCATTACCATTCCGAAATGGATGGTTGCGATATTCCACTTCTGCCGAGATGGCTGCTGTCAGATACTGAGCTGCCAATTCGCTGTTCATCGGCAACTTAAAACGAGCCTTCATAGGCTTGCGGTGAAGTAACTGTGACTTCAATACTTCGTTTACTTTCATAATTTTGCTTGTTAAAATTGTTGCTATTTGTCTTGAGATATTCTTTTTTCATCTTGTTGAAGAAATGACTGCGGCAGTCTGACTCTTCCTTCTCCGTAACCTTGCAGATGCGGAGGTAGGCAAAGAACTTGCGGATGTATGGAATGAGGTGTGCAGACTCTGATATTCGATGATCAGTCAGTTGACTGATGATGCTATTATGCCATTCCGCATCCTCGACCAAAATCTTTTCCAAATCGTCAATGCTCATGCGTGCGTGGTGATTAGAGATTTCTTTGTTTATGTTGTTGTCTTTAATAATGGTTGCATGAGTGGTTTCGGCATCAGTTTTATGAGCAGTACTGTCAGCAGTTTCGCCATCGGTTTCAAATGTGCGGATATGATAGGTTGGGGCGTGAGAATGTTGAACACCCTCCGTAAAACCGATAAGTCCTTTCTTCTTCAGTCCGTTGCGAGCACGGATGAGTGTGGCTTTAGTCATACCCGTAGATGCACAGATGATGGCCGTGGCGCAGGCAATAGGCATATGCCAATAGTTGCGGTTCGCCTCGTTGAGCAGATAGAAGTAGAGCGTTGTCTCTGCCATGGTGAACTGCGTGTTGCGGTTGGTCTCCCAAAAACGGTTAATCAACTTGATATACTCCATGGCTACATTCCCCAATTTGATTTTGGCTTGTGTCTTACTGTACTGCGCATCTGTTCGGCAATACTTTCTGTTGTTTGCGAAGAAGCGTCTTGCCTGGCACTTTCCATCCACGCCATCAACTCAGAACGCTTGAACTGGAGCATCTTGCCTGGCTGATAGAATGGTATCTTATGCGCTTGCGTGAGTGCATAGACTGTGGACTTGGCCCGACCGAGAATCTTGCATGCTTCATCAATACCAATCATCTGTTCTACTTGTTGCTTGCTACAATATTTCTGCAACGCTGCTACTGTACTTTGCAGCGTGTCAACTTTCTGAATCAGTTCAGAAATAGCCTGAGGCATTGCCTCGAATGTGATATTGTCCATAACTTTCTGGATTTTGATGTTTCGTGCTGCAAAGTTCTGTGGTTATTCTTTATCACGATGGTTATTTCATAGATAACCGCTTGTTTGTAAGCAATAACCGTAACCACATTCTTATGGTACCAGAGGCTCGTCTTTGGGAATATTCTCTATCGTACATCTGACGTAAGTGTCATTCATCTTTCGGTAGATTGTCTCCTCGTTGGTGTTTTCAAGAATCATCGGAAAAGCGTTCTTGATGAAACGGCATGAAGCTCTTCGGTCTAAGGCATTCAAGCGAGTCCACAGATTCCAAATCAAGTGGTAGAAGTCAATAGGGCGAAGTCCTTTTGTGTCGTTAATGCCAATCTTAATGGGTGTGCATCTTATGATGCCACTGGCATATTCTTCAACCAAATGCAATAGTTGGGGCGTTAGGTCCATTGGGAAATATTGAGCAACACTCCTTCTTATGTATTCTTTGCATAGAGTGACAGCCTCCTGCCAATCATTTTCTTTGATATTAATCTCTTGTACTGGCGGAACATCACGTTCTTCAGTTATTATAGGCTTAGGCTTTTTGCCCGTATCTTTTGGATTAATAGGCTTTCTTTTCGATAGCTTTTGCCTTGTCATTCCCTCCTTGCACACAGACAATAGAACTACATAAACAGAATAAGAGACAATGCCTTCAATGCCAATGGAACATACTCCCAAAACAATATGGCATTTCAATCCATTAACGACATAGATATAGGAGATGGCGCAAATGAATAGCGTCATTATCAAGTAAATGTTGGTAGATACGAACTTTGTAATATTCATAATATGATGCGGTTATGTGAGTTTTGTTGATACAAAGTTATCGGTCATCCAAGCAAATAATAGAAAGAACTATCAGATAACAACCTTTTTGAGGGGGTAAAAAGCAAATTTGGTTCTATTCAGAATGTAGAATAGAACCAATAGAGAAAATCCAAAACTTTCGTCTTCAACCATAAAACTTGGACTTATAAAAGACTCAGAACAGCTTATTTCAAGGTAATCCTGTCAACCGTCTCACGTTTCTTGTCATTCACAAGGTCGGCATAGATTTGCGTAGTGGTGACATTCTTGTGGACAAGCATCTTGCTGACCGTATAAATATCTGTACCTGAGGCAATCTGCAACGTGGCGTAAGTATGACGGAAGCAATGGAATGAGATATGTTTTTTGATACCGGCTGCTGCAATCCATTTGCGGAGTGGATAATTCACCATGCTTCTGGTGAGTCCACGAAAGACTCTACCTTCTGTGCGTTCACCACAGAGTTGTAGAGCTTCATCACTGATAGGGAGCATCGTTTCCGTGTCTGTCTTTTGTATTCGGATGCGGACGCAATAGCCAAGGTCGGGAGCCAACTGGATGTCATCCCATGCGAGATTGAGAATGTCGCTGATTCGCAGTCCTGTAAGGCAGGAGAACAGCGAGGCTTGTTTCAATACAGGGATGTCGCATGGAGTAGCAGCCAACTTCTTTAGTTCTTCTGAAGTGAGAAATTCCTTGCGCACATCATCTGTTTCAATCTTCTCCAAGAAATCGTTCACATTCTCCTTAATCATCTTTTCTCGATAGGCGATGTTGAGGAAACCACGGAATGTGGAGTAATAACCAGCTGCCGAGTTCTTGCTGATTTTAAGATGTGTGAGTCGGAGTTGATTTGCTCCGAGCAGATATTCACGAAATTTCTTGCAGAGATCTACCGTTATCTCTCCACAAGTGCAATGGCCTTGCACAAAGTTGAAGAAGTGTTTGTACACAATGTCCCATTTCTGGTCTTGTCCTTTACATTTCTTCTTATAGTAGGCGAGGAAATCGCTTTTCATCTTCTCATGGTCAAGAAAGTCAAACTTTTCGTTGATGAGCGAAGTGACTCTCATGCAGCGTATTGCCTCGGCTCGCTCAATCATCGAGCGGTTGAACTCGCGTTCTGCATCATTCCTTGGCTTGGCAAAGATGTAGATGCCAAGATATTCTCTGCGTGTCATCTTCATCGTTTCGGGATTGCGGATGGCAGGGTAGAAGTCAAGATACAAGGACAAGCGTCCATTGGTAATGGGGCGTCGGAGTAGCGACACCGTGGTACAGGTGTGATAGTGTGACATAATATCTTTCGTTTTGATGTTTTGTGATTGAATGTGCGTGCAAAGTAAGACGGTTATTTTTGCAGTGTTAGGTTATTAGTTAGATAACTGCAGACAAGTAAGATATAACCATAACCTTATCCCTTGATAGTCGGTGGAGCAAACAATTCGTCCAACTCTTTCTTGGACAACTTCACATACTTTCCTTCTTGTACCTTGGGAATGTTGTAGGTTTTCGCATAATGATAAAGCTGGTCGCGGGTGACATGAAACTTTGCCATCGCTTCCTTTATGGTGTAATATTGTGGCGTGTCAGGTTCGGCTATACCTTTGGCCATATCCACATGGCGTTTGGAGTAGAGCACTTCCTTCTTTATTCGCTTCTTGGGTATCTTGAAATTTGAAACAAAAGTATAGACGGCTGTTGTGGTCATGGTGAACTTCTCTTTCATGGCTGCCACAGAATACCATTCCGTGATGCTTGCATCCACGGCTTTCTTGCCAAAGTAAGAATCTATATGTTTCTTGCTCCAATAAGACTTGCCACGCTGAAACACTTTCGGAAAAGTCTCGCTCTTGGCAATCTTGTACAACCCCGACTCGCTGATGCCATACTTCTGCAAGATTTCTGATGTCTTGTAGAACTCGGTAATAGGAGTTCCTACTTTCTTATGTCGCTTTTGATAAGGCTTGGCTTCATTAAACATCTTTTCGATGTCAGCTTTACGGATGAAAGTTTTGCCTCTCATTCTTATGCATGTGAGCAAACCATCCCAAAGGTAACGATAGACTGTAACTCTGTCAACAGACAGCAACATAGCAGTCTCCTTAGGAGAGAGGTATTCCTTGGAGGCAATTTCGTTTTGTTCTTGCACAAGGATGCTATCTAGAGCCTCTCTTATTCTTTGATTACGAAGTTTGTCTTTGTACGCATAACTATTGCATTGCTTACAACAGAAACGAGTTGTTACTTTGTAAGCAATGAAGTCTTTGCCACACCACTCACATTTCTTTTTGATTGGTATTTTACTTTTCATTCTATAGCGTTTTTGAATTTATCAATTCTTCTATCATTTCGCTTATGGCGTATCAAGGCGTTTCAGAGAGTTGCAACGTGTTACATTCCTCCATCACCTTGCCTACGATCAGAGCCACACTTTTCCCTTGCGGTACGAGAGAGGTACGAAAATAGACGCAAAAACGGTCACCATCGATAGGTGTCGAGAGTGACCGCAAAAAAGAAAAGCGCTCAGTGGGAGCGCTTTAACTAAAGAATGTGAGATTTGTTGAGTGTTTTTAATAGGCAATCACTTGCCGATGCAATATATATACTTGACTGATAATGAGGACTGATGTCTTAAAACGGTAGAATATCGGTAGAAATTGTTTTATCCTTGTAAAATCGCCTGTTTTCCGTCCGTTTTTGCCTCCTGTCTCCAGAACCGGCAAAGCCTGTATTTTGCCATGAAGTTCACCAAAATATTTCTGTTTGCAAAGGTACGGAATTTACGCGGAAATCTCGCCTGTTATGTCAACTAAATGCTGTAGACTTTCACGTATTTGATTTTGCATCCAAAAAAAACTAATTTCTTTCCTTTCCCTCTGTTTGAGTTAAGTATATTATTCATATGTATATATATGGGAATATACTTAACTTGATTTTTTCTTTTGGCTGCAAATCACTATTGCATAGTCAAAGTGAAAGAGCTAAAAGTGGTCAATAGATTGTATAACCTATCATATAATAAATAAAAACCGCCACTTTTGTATATTATATGATTTGTTGAGTGTATGACAATTCTGAGAATAGAAATTGTACAATACAGCTTGCTGTTCTATTGGCACGCTTCCACCTAACTTTTAGTTGGTGAGGTATTAGGCTACCCCTAATGCATTGTATTGGACATCGGGCAAGCCCGAGATTAGAATGCTATGACTGCGAGTGTACAATACATTAATTTTTCTTTTCGCTGCAAATGCAAAGTTGATTTTACGGAAAAGTGTAGTTTTCAAACCCCAATTTTGATGGAAAAGTGTACCAAAGGGAGTCTTATTCGTTGGAAAAAGTGTAATGACAGTCAGAAGTGCTATAAAATAATATGAAACAATGGCTGAAAATTAAACCACAATTAGTATCTTTGCACTATAAGAGTTTAAAATGTAGCTATTATGGAAGATATGTATTCACTCTCTGATGCTCAAATTGAAAAAAGAATAGGAGAAAAGATCAAAGCGGTTAGGCTTAAGCAGAATATTACTCAGGATAGTCTGGCAAAATCGTCTTCGATATCGCTGTCTTCGGTGAAAAAAGTAGAAGCTGGGAAAATCGGCTCGTTTGATACATTGCTTCGCATATTGAGGACGCTCGGTATGCTCGATGAACTTAGTCATCTTTGTGAAGAGGAACAGATGAGTCCAAGTGAATACTTTGATATGGTCAATTCTGCGAAGAAGGGCAGAAGAAAGAGGGCTGTTGGAACTTTAAAGAAAGATAAGGAAGAATCAGAATGGTAGATGTAGCAAAAGTGAAAATGTTCGGCATGAATGTCGGAACATTTAGATGGGATAGTTCCTATGAGGTCGCTCGTTTTGAGTATGACGCACAGTTTGCTGGAAAAGGGATTGAACCATCTCCGTTGATGATGCCTGTGCAGCAGGGGCGTATATATTCATTTGGAAATCTCAATAGGGAAGTATTCAATGGTCTGCCTGGTATGCTGGCAGATTCTCTTCCGGATACATACGGACGTGCATTGTTTGACAAATGGCTTACTCTGACTGGCAGGACGGTAGGCAATCCTATTGAGACGCTATGCTTTTTAGGGCAGCGTTGTATGGGAGCTTTAGAGTTTGAACCTGCAACCGGACCTGCTTCCGCTGATATGAAGATTGAAATTGATTCATTGGTGGAAGTTGCGAAGGAAGCTCTATCAAAAAAGGAAGTGTTCGGTGCCAATTTAGACATTGACAGGAAAGCAGCAATTGCAGAGATTCTGCGACTTGGTACATCTGCCGGTGGTCAAAGAGCGAAGGCGATAATTGCATATAACAAGGATACCGGAGAAGTAAGATCAGGGCAGGTGCCAGCTCCGGAAGGTTTTGATTATTATCTGATTAAACTGGATGGTGTTTCGGCTGAAGCTAGATTTAAGGAAACTGAGAACTTTGGAAGGCTTGAATATTCTTTCTCTCTGTTGGCTAAGGAATGTGGTATAGAAATGACTGATTGTTCTTTGATTGAAGAGAATGGCAGAGCCCATTTCTTGACAAAACGATTCGATAGAGCTAATGGTGAAAAAATCCATATGCAGACATTATGCGGAATGGCCCATTATGATTTTCATCTTCGCCGTGCATATTCATATGAACAGGCATTTAATGTAATGCGCCGCTTACGTCTCCCATATTCGCAAGCTGAGGAGATGTTCCTAAGAATGGTCTTCAATGTCGTGATAAGAAATCAGGATGATCATACAAAGAACATATCTTTCCTTATGGATAAGACGGGCAAATGGACATTATCTCCAGCATATGATATCGGTTTTGCATATAATCCGAAAGGTTCTTGGACAGATACTCATCAGATGTCTATAAATGGCAAATTTGATGACATTACGAGGCAAGACCTTCTAGTTTGTGCGGCAGCAAACAATATTAAGAATGCGGCAGAGATTATAGATAAGGTTTGTGAGACGACTGCTAAATGGCCAGAGATGGCAAAGAACTGCGGTGTGCCTCAAGAGATGATAGATGCGAGGTTGCCGTATATGTTGTTGAATGTCTGATAAGGAGTATGCGGAGTTTGTTAAACGATGCGAGGTTTGGATAAAGAATATGAGTAGAATGCTGCGTGTAGAACCTTCACGCCAATCGGTCTCT
>ENA-ORPK01000889-ORPK01000889.1-human-gut-metagenome-genome-assembly--contig:-NODE-889-length-25816-cov-4.377276_pt1 | contig 25816 bp, 17 predicted proteins | sample MGYA00242139_ERZ509068 | MGnify/ENA primary metagenome ERZ509068 (study PRJEB26280, sample SAMEA2338687) | human gut metagenome | biome: human gut; feature: human-associated habitat; material: faeces... | reverse complement strand
GAGATTATTATGGAATATATTGATGCATCCATGGTGGGATCACTGGGCGCAGGTGCATCGGCTTCCATTGGACTGATTGCCTCTACTACCTGGCTGATGGGCGGCATCGGAAACGCCGCGGGAACCGGCTTTACCGTGCAGATTGCGCAGTATGTCGGTGCCGGAAGAGAGAAGAAGGCGCGTGATATTTTCCGTCAGGGACTGGTTTCGGTTCTTTTGATCGGGGCTGTGATCGCAGCGATCGGAGGTGGAATTCATGGGAAGCTTCCGGTTTGGCTCGGAGGGGATCAGGAGATTGTCGGAATGGCCTCCGCTTACTTTCTGATTTTTGCACTCTCGATGCCGGTAAAGGCTTTGCTGAATCTGGTTTCCGGAGCCCTGCAGTGCACCGGAAATATGACAGCTCCCAGTGTCCTTCTGGTATTGACCTGCATTCTGGATGTGATCTTCAACTCATTCCTCATCTTTTCGGAGCATCAGATTGCGGGGATTACGCTTCCCGGAGCGGGACTCGGCGTAGCCGGTGCGGCGCTCGGCACGACACTTGCGCAGGCGACGGCTTTGATCGCCGGCTTCCTTTATATCCAGTGGAAGAGTCAGATTCTGCGGCATCATAGAGGTGAGAAGCTCAGAATGCAGTCTCATGATCTTCAGATTGCATCGAAAATAGCAATCCCGATCGCCTTTGAATCTTCCATTCTGTGCGCGGCGCAGATTACCTGCACCACCATTGTGGCGCCGCTTGGAACGCTCGCAATTGCGGCAAATTCGCTGGCGGTTACGGCGGAGAGCCTTTGCTACATGCCGGGCTATGGAATCGGTGAGGCAGCAGCAACACTGGTAGGACAGAGTACAGGCGCGGGACGCAAAAATCTGGTACATCATTTTTCAAGGATGACGGCGTGGACCGGTATTGGCGTTATGACTGTGACGGGAATCCTGATGTATTTTCTGGCACCGCTCATGATGCTGTCGCTTTCCCCGGATCCGGCGGTACAGGCACTCGGAACGAAGGTGCTTCGGATCGAAGTTTTTGCGGAACCGATGTATGCGGCTTCTATTGTGGCGTCAGGTGCACTGCGCGGGGCAGGGGATACGATGATCCCAAGCATTTTGAATTTTATCAGTCTTTGGTTTGTGCGTATCCCGCTTTCCTGGATACTTGCAAAGCCGTTTGGACTGACAGGCGTATGGATCGCCATGTGTCTGGAGCTGATCTGCGGGGGAATCCTTATGCTGATCCGGCTTCTGAAAAAATTGTAACCGGTGGTACGAAAACATTATGTAAACTGCAAACAGTGGAAAGGAAGGAAAATGGAAGCATATGATTTTGATCGGATAACAGACAGAAGAAATACCTTCTCCTATAAATGGGATATCAAAGAAGGTGAGCTCCCGATGTGGGTTGCGGATATGGATTTTGAAACAGCACCCTGTGTCAAGGAAGCTTTGATCCGGCGGGCAGAGCATGGTATCTTTGGCTATTCCGTTGTTCCGCAGGAGTGGAACCGGGCAATTTGCGGCTGGGGGCAGAGAAGACATCATTTTCAAATGCAGGAGGACTGGCTGATCTTCTGTACAGGCGTGATCCCTGCGATCGATGTGGCGGTCAAACGCATGACAAATGTAGGAGATAATGTTGTTGTGCAGACACCGGTCTATAATATTTTTTATAACTGTGTTGAAAATCATGGCAGACATGTACTGGAAAACCGGCTTCTTTATAAAAAAGGACAATACGAAATGGATTTTGAGGATTTGGAGAAAAAACTGGCAAATCCGCAGACAACGATGCTCTTATTATGTAATCCGCAGAATCCGGCAGGAAAGATCTGGAGTAAGGAAGAGCTTGCCAGAGTCGGTGCACTTTGCAAAAAACACCATGTACTGGTTGTAGCGGACGAGATCCACTGTGATCTGACGATGCCCGGCTATGCATATGTACCGTTTGCTTCCGTATCGGACGATTGCAAATATAACAGCATTACATGCCTGGCACCAAGCAAGACTTTTAATATGGCGGGGCTGCAGTCGGCAGCAGTCATGATACCGGATGAAGCGATCCGGGAAAAGATGGACAGAGGATTGAATTCCGATGAAGTGGCAGAGCCGAATGCCTTTGCCATGGCAGGCACGATCGCGGCTTTTACAGAGGGAGATGCATGGCTTGACAGCCTGCGGAGCTATTTGAAAGAAAGCAGGGATATGGTTGCAACATTTCTGGCAGGTAAACTGCCGCAGATCCATCTGGTGGAAAATACAGCGACTTATCTGCTCTGGCTGGATTGTTCCAAGGTAACGGATGACACGGATCATCTGCAGGAATTTCTCCGAAAAGAAACAGGACTGTATCTGTCCAAGGGCAGCGGCTATCACGGAAACGGGAACTTCTTTTTGCGTATGAACATCGCATGCCCGCATACAGCAGTTAAAGACGGGCTTACGCGCCTTGCCCGTGGTATACAGCTTTTTGAGAAAACAAAATAAGGGATAAAGAAGCAGAAAAGCTTATCTGTACAGCAACAGGAAAAAGATTGTATGGATGAGCTTTGTTTATGTTCCAAATACAGTCTGTCAATTTGTATCTATAACGCTGGATTTCGGATAAAAATTATGATAGAATAAATCGAATATGCAAAGAATGGAGTCTTGGTATGCCAAAAAGTGAAGAGGAAAAGAGACGCAGCCGGATTTCTTCCATGAAGAGGCTGATAGTAGCGTATTTACTTTTAGGGATTCTGATTCCGATCCTGTTATGTATTTTGTTGTTTATCAAGGTAGACAGACTGCAGAAAGAGCTGGATCAGGTGCAGCGGCAGATCGCATCGCAGCAGAGCGAAAGTACTGCCGGGGCTGAACAGACTGCTTCCGCAGAAGCAGATGCAGAAGCCGGGCAGCAGGCAGGCGGAATGCAGGCAGATAACAGCCTTGCAAAATGGCAGGCAGAAGAAACGGAACCGGACGATGGACAGAAAAGAAAGGTTTATCTGACCTTTGATGATGGACCGAGCAGTAACACAGATGCCATACTGGATATTTTAAAACAGTATGATGTGAAAGCTACTTTTTTTGTGACAGGAAAGCCGCAGGAGAAGTACAAGGAAATGTATCAGCGTATTGTAGAGGAAGGGCATACACTCGGTATGCATTCCTACAGCCACAAATACGATGAGATCTATGCTTCGGAGGAAGCCTTTGAAGAGGATCTTTCCAGGCTGCAGGATTTCTTATATGATACGACCGGTGTATGGTCACATTTTTACAGATTTCCGGGTGGAAGCTCCAATCAGGTCAGTACGGTGGATATGAGTGAACTTGCAGCGTATATGCAGCAACAGGATATCTATTATCTGGACTGGAATGTGTCAAGCGGTGATGCAACAGGCAAAAAGGTAAAAGCACAGACGCTTGTGGACAATGTACTGACAGGTGTGGGGAAGCATCAGACCTCTGTTGTCCTTTTGCATGATGCGGCGAATAAAAATACGACAGTGGAAGCACTTCCTGCGATCATTGAGAAAATACAGGCAATGGATGATACGGTTCTTTTGCCGGTCAGTGATGACATGGAATTTGTGCAGCATCTGAAATTACAACAATCAACTGCGCAGCAGTAATAATAAACGGAGGAGAAAAAATGGGATTTTTTCAGGAACTGAAAGAAGACCTGTCTCAGGCAGTCAATGAACTTCTGCCGGAAGAAGAGACGGGACAGGAAAGTAAAAAAGACGACGAAGATAAGGCACTGGATGATGCGCTGAAGGAAGTGCAGGAAGCACTGGCTGCGGAAGTCGGAAGCCCTGACACCGAAGAAGCCGGAAAGCAGGATGAAGCTGCAGAAGAAACAAAGGATGCAGAAACTGCGGATGAGGAAAAGCAGGAAGAAAAACAGGATGACCAGGCTGCTGAAGAGGAGCCGGAAGCGGAGTCTGCAGCACCGGAAGACGAAGAACAGGCTGTAGAGACCGAAGAACCGGAAGTAGTGAAGGAAGAAGCTGAGGCAGCAGAACCTGTAGAAGAAACAGAAGCTGTGGAAGAAACTTCAGAGAAGGCAGCAGAAGAACCCGAGGCGGTTACGCTGCAGAAAGCGGCAGCGGAGCAGATGCAGAGCATTGCAGGTATCGTAAAGCCGAATGCAGATGAGGAAGAAGACGATTTTGCGGAAAGACAGATGCAGACACCGGAAGAAATGCTCATGCATATGGATCTGGGACAGCATACAGAAAAAGAAGAATCAGAATTGGAAAAAGAGGTAGGAAAAGCAATGGAAGAACAGAAAATGAGTTTGGAAGATACAGAAGTATTAGATGAAACAGCGATCATCACTGCAGGCATGACATTAAACGGTGATATCAGCGCAAAAGGCAATGTGGATATTCTCGGTAAAGTAAAAGGAAAGGTTGAGCTGCTCGGCAAGTTAAATGTTTCCGGTACGATCGAAGGAGATTCCAAAGCTGCAGAGGTATTTGCAGACGGTGCGCATATCACAGGTATGATCGTTGCGGAAGGCACAGTCAAGATCGGACAGAATTCCGTTGTGATCGGTAATGTGGCAGCTTCCAGTGCGGTGATCGCAGGCGCTGTCAAAGGCGATATTGATGTGAAGGGACCGGTTATCTTAGATGCATCCGCCATTGTAATGGGGAATATCAAATCCAAATCCGTTCAGATCAACAATGGTGCAGTGATCGAAGGTATGTGCAGCCAGTGCTACGCAGAAGTAAATCCGACAGATTTCTTTAATGATCTGATCGCAAAATAAACCAAGGGACAAAGTGATAGGAGAAAAGATATGAAAAGAGTAATGCTGAAGTTGAGCGGTGAAGCGCTTGCAGGAGAAAAAAAGACCGGTTTTGATGAAGAAACAGTACGTGGTGTGGCACTGCAGGTAAAGCAGCTTGTCGATGACGGCGTACAGGTTGGTATTGTGATCGGCGGCGGTAATTTCTGGCGTGGCCGTTCCAGCGAAAATATCGACAGAACAAAGGCAGATCAGATCGGAATGCTGGCAACTGTCATGAACTGTATTTATGTATCGGAGATCTTCAGAAGCGTGGGAATGATGACGGCAATCCTGACACCGTTTGAATGTGGTTCGTTTACAAAGCTGTTTTCCAAGGATCGCGCCAATAAATATTTTTCCAAGAATATGGTAGTATTTTTCGCAGGCGGAACAGGACATCCTTACTTCTCAACCGATACAGGTGTTGTACTGCGTGCCATTGAAGTAGAAGCAGATGTGATCCTGCTGGCAAAAGCGATCGATGGTGTATATGATGATGATCCGCATAAAAATCCAGATGCAAAGAAATACGATGAGGTTTCCATTGATGATGTGGTTGCACAGAATCTGCAGGTTGTTGATATGACAGCGTCTATTCTGGCAAGAGATAACAAAATGCCGATGTGGGTATTCGGACTGAATGAAGAAAACAGCATTGTGAATACCATGAACGGTAAATTTAACGGAACAAAGGTTACAGTATAGAATAAGGGAGGACATATAAAATGGATGCAAGAGTAAAAACATTTGAAGAAAAAATGCAGAAGACAGTTGACTTTTTAGGAGAGGATTTCATGACGATCCGTGCAGGAAGAGCCAATCCTCATGTACTTGATAAGATCAAGGTTGATTACTACGGAACACCGACACCACTGCAGCAGGTTGGTAATATCACAGTTCCGGAACCGAGAATGATCCAGATCGCGCCATGGGAAAAATCCCTGATCAAAGAGATCGAAAAAGCAATTTTATGTTCTGATGTCGGCATTACACCATCCAACGATGGTTCCGTGATCCGTCTGGTATTCCCGGAGCTTACCGAGGAACGTCGTAAGGATCTGGTTAAGGAAGTGAAGAAAAAAGGTGAGGAAAGCAAGGTTGCAGTCCGCAATTCCAGAAGAGATGGAAATGACTCCTTCAAGAAGCTGGCAAAGGAAGATGTTTCCGAAGACGAGATCAAGATGCTAGAAGAACAGTTACAGAAAGTTACAGATAAATTCATCAAAGAAATTGATGGTATGGTAGAAGAGAAGTCAAAGGAGATCATGACTGTATAATGAGTGTACCGAATCATATCGCCATTATATTGGATGGAAACGGCAGATGGGCAAAGAGCAAGGGAATGCCACGTAATTACGGGCATGTACAGGGCAGCAAAAATGTGGAAACAGTCTGTGCTGCAGCGTACGACCTTGGTGTGAAATACCTGACGGTCTATGCATTTTCCACAGAGAACTGGAACAGACCGAAGGACGAAGTGGATGCACTGATGAAGCTTCTGCACAATTATATGAAGACCTGTCTGAAAACCGCAGCGAAAAATAATATGCGTGTCCGCGTACTGGGAGATAAGATGGGGCTTGCACCGGATATCCGGGAGCGGATCGCTGAGCTTGAGGAAGCAACAAAAGACTATGATGGTCTGAATTTCCAGATCGCATTAAATTACGGCGGGCAGGATGAGATCGTTCGTGCAGTCCGCAAGGTAATGGCAGATACCCAGAAGGGGCTCCAGCCAGAAGACATGACGATCGAAAAGTTCGCTGACTATCTGGATACAAAAGGGATCCCTGAACCGGATCTGATGATCCGTACAAGTGGAGAACAGAGGATTTCCAATTTCCTGATCTGGCAGCTTGCCTATACGGAGCTTTATTTTACACCGGTTCCATGGCCTGCTTTCGGCAAAAAGGAACTGGAGGAAGCAATTGCAGCCTACAATCAGCGGGATCGCCGGTTTGGGCTTGTAAAGGAGGAGTAACATGCTGACAAGACTGATCAGTGGAATACTGCTTCTGATCATTCTGGCATTTGCAATGAGTAACGGGGGCATCGTTTTGTATGCCCTGACTCTTTTTATTTCGCTTGTCGGATTTTCAGAGCTTGTGAAAGCAACGAATGTACGAAAAGAAGAGAAAAAGCCGTCTGGTATCGAGATCGTCGGATATCTTGGCATCGTGGCATATTATATTGTGCGGTATCTGACGGATTCCGATACGTATGCATTGCTTGCGATCATTCTGACGATCATGGGCATGATGCTTGTATATGTTCTGACATTCCCGAAGTATCATGCACAGCAGGTTATGTCAGCAGGCTTTTCGTTCCTGTATTGTCCGGTGCTTTTGTCCTATATTTATATGACAAGAAACCTGACACAGGGCATCTTTCTGGTATGGCTGATCTTTTCTGCATCCTGGGGCTGCGATACGTGTGCGTATGCAGTCGGTAAGCTGTTGGGAAAACATAAGCTGGCACCGGTGCTGAGCCCGAAAAAATCAATCGAAGGAGCGATCGGTGGCGTGGCCGGTGCTGCGCTGATCGGCTTTTTATATGCGTGGGGACTGCAGAAGTCGGGCGTGACTGCTATTTCGGATGATGCCATCTGGGCATTTCCGCTGATCTCAGGTGTCGGAGCAGTTTTAAGCCAGCTCGGTGATCTGGCGGCTTCCGGTATCAAGCGTGATCATAATATTAAGGATTATGGCAGGCTGATCCCGGGACATGGCGGTATTATGGATCGTTTTGACAGCGTGATCGTAACAGCACCGCTGATCTATTATTTATGTATCATTCTTCTGGAGCTGTAGACGTGATCCGGAGGAAGATGGTAGAAGGAGCAGAAAGATGAAAAATATCGTATTGCTGGGTTCCACAGGTTCGATCGGAACGCAGACACTGGATGTGGTACGCAGCTATAAAGAAGATCTGCATGTGGTTGCACTGGCAGCAGGCAGCAGTGTGGAAAAGATGGAGCAGCAGATCCGTGAATTTTCGCCCTCTTATGCGGTTATGTGGTCGGAAGAGGCGGCAAAGGATTTAAAGCAGCGTGTCAGTGATCTGCAGGTACAGGTACTGACGGGCATGGATGGTCTGCTTGCCATTTCGGTTCTGCCCGAGGCGGATGTCGTACTCACCGCAATCGTGGGAATGATCGGAATCCGACCGACGATCGCAGCGATCGAGGCAGGCAAGGATATTGCACTTGCCAATAAGGAAACGCTTGTGACGGCAGGACATATCATTATGCCGCTTGCAAAGAAGCATGGCGTGAAGATCTTACCGGTTGACAGCGAACACAGTGCGATTTTCCAGTCTTTAAACGGAGAACCGAAGGATAAGATCAGACAGATCCTTCTGACTGCATCAGGTGGTCCGTTCCGCGGTTTTACAAAAGAGCAGCTTACCAATGTAAAAGCAGCAGATGCCTTAAAGCATCCGAACTGGACGATGGGACGCAAAATCACGATCGATTCCGCGACAATGGTCAATAAAGGACTGGAGGTTATGGAAGCCGGCTGGTTATTCCATGTACCGCCGGAAAAAATAACTGTAGTAGTACAACCACAAAGCATCATACATTCTATGGTAGAGTATGTAGATGGCGCGGTGATCGCACAGCTTGGCGTACCGGACATGAAACTGCCGATCCAGTATGCACTTTTTTATCCTGACAGAAGACCGATGCAGGAAAACAACATAGATTTCTTCAAGTTGGGCAGAATTACATTTGAGGAGCCTGATATGGAAGTGTTTACGGGACTGAAGCTGGCTTATGAAGCATTCCGGGCAGGCGGCAGTATGCCAACGGTATTTAATGCTGCAAATGAAAAGGCAGTCAGTCTCTTCTTGCAGGATAAGATCGGTTTCCTGGATATTCCGGAGCTGATCGGTGCATGTATGCAGAACCATCATGTGATCGCAAATCCGACGGTGGAGCAGATCTTAGAGGCGGAAGCTGCATGCTATGACTATATTGAAAGCAGGTGTTAAAGATTGGGCATTGTCCTGTTTTTTGTCATTTTCGGCGTAGTTGTCATTGCGCATGAATTCGGACATTTTATCATTGCAAAAGCAAATGGAATTTCGGTTGTGGAATTTACAGTCGGTATGGGGCCGTGTATTTTTTCGGTGAAAAAGGGCGGAACCAAATATGCGATCCGTTTACTGCCGCTTGGCGGTGCCTGTATTTTTGAAGGTGAGGATGGCATCGAACGCGATACCGAAAAAAAAGAAGCAGAAAGTGGAGAAGCAGATCCGCAGCAGGATGTGCAGCAGGCGGTGGCCAATACAGAGCTGGGCAGCAAAAAGAAGCCGGGCGCATTTCCGGATGCACCGGTGTTTGCAAGGATTGCCACTGTCTTAGCCGGACCGGTATTTAACTTTATTCTGGCATTTTTGATGTCTACGATCATTGTTGGCAGCTACGGAACCGATCTGCCGGTCGTACAGCAGGTTTCGGATGGCGACGCGGCGCAGCTTGCGGGCATGCAGGATGGAGACAGGATCCTTTTCATGAACGGCAAAAAGATCCATCTGTATCGTGAGATCAGTCTTGCCTCCATGCTGAATAAAGGGGAAGATATCGCAGTTACCTATGAAAGAGACGGCAAGCAGTATGACACCGTGATAAAGCCGATCTATGACGAATCAGCAGGGCGTTATTATATGGGCTTATATGGCGTAGGCTCTTATCAGAAATTCGGTATTTTCGGTACTGTAAAATACAGCCTGTATGAAGTCGGTTACTGGATCAATACAACGGTCAAGAGTCTGGAACTTCTGATACAGGGGCAGGTTTCAAAGGATGATGTGTCCGGCCCTGTCGGAATGGCACAGACTGTGACACAGATCTACGACCAGTCAAAACCGGACGGCATTTATTATATCTGGCTGAATATGCTCAATTTTGCAATCCTGCTGAGTGCTAATCTGGGCGTATTGAATCTGTTACCGTTCCCGGCGCTGGATGGCGGCAGACTGGTATTCCTTTTGGTAGAAGCAGTCAGGGGTAAACCGGTTCCACCGGAAAAAGAAGGTCTGGTGCATATGATCGGTATGGCGTGCCTGATGCTTTTAATGGTATTTGTACTGTACAATGATCTGACAAAGATTTTTTAAATTATTATTATATAGATAGAGCAATGAAAAGAGGATAATTATGTATCGTGATCATACAAAAGTAGTGCATATTGGTGACAGAGTGATCGGTGGCGGAAATCCGGTGCTGATCCAGTCCATGACGAATACACATACAGAGGATGTGGCAGCGACAGTCGCACAGATCCACAGACTGGAACAGGCAGGCTGCGAGATCATCCGCTGTACGGTTCCGACCGAGGAGGCTGCAAAAGCGATCGGCGAGATCAAAAAACAGATCCATATCCCGCTTGTGGCAGACATCCATTTTGATTATAAGATGGCGATCGCTGCCATGGAAAACGGAGCAGATAAGATCCGCATCAATCCGGGCAATATCGGAAGCATTGACAGAGTGAAGGCTGTTGTGGAAGTGGCAAAGGAGCGTCATATCCCAATCCGCGTCGGTGTAAACAGCGGTTCTCTGGAAAAAGATCTGGTAGATAAATACCATGGCGTAACGGCAGAAGGTATTGTGGAAAGTGCGCTGGATAAGGTGCATATCATAGAAGATCTGGGATATGACAATCTGGTGATCAGTATCAAATCTTCGGATGTCCTGATGTGTGTAGCAGCGCATGAAAAGCTCGTAAAAGAGACCAATTATCCGCTGCATGTCGGTATTACGGAGTCCGGTACGATCATGAGCGGCAATATCAAATCTTCGATAGGACTTGGTATATTGCTGCATGAAGGCATCGGTGATACGATCCGCGTTTCCCTGACGGGCGATCCGGTGGAAGAAGTAAAATCTGCAAAGCTGATCCTACGGACACTGGGACTGAGAAAGGGTGGTATTGAAGTAGTATCCTGTCCGACCTGCGGCAGAACGAATATAGATTTGATCGGACTGGCTAATGCAGTGGAACAGATGGTGGCAGATATTCCGCTTGACCTGAAGGTGGCGGTTATGGGCTGCGTTGTAAACGGACCGGGCGAAGCGAAAGAAGCTGATATTGGTATTGCCGGCGGTAAAGGAGAAGGACTTCTGATCAAAAAAGGTGAAGTGATCAGAAAAGTACCGGAAGATCAGTTATTAAATACACTCAGGGAAGAATTATTGAATTGGGGAAATGAGTAGTGAGTCATTCATTTATGGAAGTATTTCCAACGCTGCATCTGGAAGGCGACTGTAAAGTCTATATGGAAGATGTCAGAGTTGACAGAGTTGTGACGACAAGAGCAAGAGATCTGCTGAAGGTTTACATAAGTTGTGACAACATCATAGAAAAAGAATATATTTATAAAGTGGAAAAAGAGCTGCATAAGCAGCTTTTTTCTGCCTTAGAAGGCGGAAAAGAAGGACCTGAAGTCAAGCTTTATGAAACGTTTCATCTGTCTGCGCAGTACGATGCGCCGGCTGTTTTCGGGGCGTATAAAAACAGTATGCTGCTGGAGCTGAAGGAATACAGTCCGATGCTGCACAGCATGTTAAAGTCCGCAGAACTGTCTTTTGAAGCAGATGATAAAGTTGTTCTGACGATGGAAGATATTCCACTGTATCATCAGAAAAGCGGAGAGCTTCTGCAGATCCTGGACAAGATCGTCTGTGAAAGATGCGGGGTACGTGCATTTTTTGAAGTGGCATATGAAGAGCCGAAGGAAAGCAAATACCGGGAGGAGGACGATATCAAGATTGCACGCCGGATCGCGGAAATTGCGGGAAACCGTGCGGCTATTTCACAAACGAGTGACAGTGAATATGTGGATATGAGCGGTGTGGACGGAAATGAATTTGAGCACGCCGCATCGCCTATGCAGGGAGCAGATGCAAAAATTGCTGAACAACCGCAGAAGCAGCCGGTGCAGAAAGCAGAGCCTGCACAGCCGCCGAAGAAAGAATTTAAAAAAGAAGGTAAAAAAGACTTTAAGAGCTTCCGCAGACAGGGCAGGCGTTCGGACAATCCGGATGTATTGTATGGCTATGATGTGGAAGGTGAGATCGTTCCGATGGATCAGATCCTGGATGAAATGGGTGAGATCACGATACGCGGAAAAGTGCTGAGTGTAGAAGAACGAGAGATCCGTAATGAAAAGACGATCGTCAGCTTCTTTATTACAGACTTTACGGATACGATGAAATGCAAGATGTTCTGTCCGAACGAAGAACTCCCGAATATCCGGGAAGGTGTCAAAAAAGGTGCTTTTCTGCTTGTCAGGGGACTTTGTGCCATGGACAGCTTTGATAAGGATCTGACGATTTCCATTAAGAGCCTGCAAAAAACAAAAGACTTTACCGTGACCAGAATGGATCACAGTGCAAAGAAGCGTGTAGAGCTGCACTGTCATACGAAAATGAGTGATATGGACGGTGTTTCCGATGTTATCGATATTGTAAAGCGGGCATATAAATGGGGACATCCGGCGATCGCGATCACAGATCATGGCGTGGTACAGGCACTTGCGGATGTATTCCATACGTGGCAGGATCTGTATAAAGGTGCGAAGGCAGAAGCGGAAAAGGAAGGAAAACAGCTTGACAGGCAGGATTTCTTCAAGGTGATCTGTGGCTGTGAGATCTATCTGGTAGATGATCTGAAAAATATTGTAGTCAATCCGAAGGGACAATCCCTGATGGATTCCTTTGTTGTATTTGATATTGAAACAACCGGTTTTTCAAGTGTGACGAACCACATTATAGAGATCGGTGCGGTAAAGGTGGAAAATGGAAAAATCGTAGACCGTTTTTCAACTTATGTAAACCCGCAGGAGCCGATTCCGTACCGGATCACCAAGCTGACAACGATCACGGATGCAGATGTCATGGATGCACCGACGATCGATCAGGTTCTGCCGGAGTTTTTTGCCTTTTGCGAAGGCTGTGTACTGGTAGCGCACAATGCTTCTTTTGATACCGGTTTTATTAAGGAAAATGCGAGGAAACTGGAGCTGCCTTATGCATATACTCATGTGGATACGCTTGCCATGGCGCGAGTGCTGCTGCCACAGCTTGCCAAGTTTACACTGGATCATGTGGCAAAGACAGTCGGTGTATCTTTGGAAAACCATCATCGTGCGGTAGATGATGCGGAGGCAACGGCTGAAATTTTTGAGAAATTTATTCCGATGCTGCTGGAAAAAGGTGCACATGATCTGGATGCGGTTAATGAGCTGGGCAGGACAAGTACGGATTATGTCCGTAAAACACCGTCTTATCATGCCATTGTACTGGCGAAAAATGATGTGGGACGTGTCAATTTATATAAGCTCATTTCAGCTTCCCATCTGCAATATTTTAACAGACGGCCGAAGGTACCGAAGAGCCTGATCCTTGAAAACAGAGAAGGTCTGATCCTTGGAAGTGCCTGTGAAGCGGGAGAGCTTTACAGAGCCTTGCTGCGCGGGGCACCACAGGCGGAGATCGCCGATATCGTGAATTTCTACGATTATCTGGAGATCCAGCCAAATGGCAACAATGCATTTATGATCGATTCCGATAAGTCAGATCATGAAAACATTCATTCCATGGAAGATATTCAGGAGATCAATAAAAAGATCTGCGATCTGGGTGAGGAGTTCCACAAGCCGGTCTGTGCAACGTGTGACGTACATTTTCTGGATCCGGAGGATGAGGTATACCGCCGCATCATCATGGCGGGAAACGGTTTCAAGGATGCGGATTCCCAGGCCCCGTTATATCTGCGCACCACGGAAGAAATGCTGGCGGAGTTTGAATATTTAGGCAGTGATAAAGCGCGGGAGGTAGTTATTGATAACACAAACCTGATCGCGGATATGGTGGATTCCATCGATCCGGTCAGACCGGATAAATGTCCGCCTGTTATTGAAAACAGTGACCAGACGCTGACGGATATCTGCTACCGGAGAGCGCATGAGATCTATGGCGAGGTATTGCCGGATATTGTAGAAAAACGACTGGAAAAGGAACTGAATTCTATTATTTCCAACGGATTTGCCGTTATGTATATCATTGCGCAGAAGCTGGTATGGAAATCGGTGGAGGATGGGTATCTGGTTGGATCCCGTGGCTCCGTAGGTTCTTCCTTCGTTGCCAATATGGCGGGAATCACAGAGGTTAATTCCTTGAGTCCGCATTATTATTGTAAGAAATGCCATTATTATGATTTTGATTCACCCGAGGTTAAGGCATATGCCGGTAAGGCAGGATGTGATATGCCGGATAAGATCTGTCCGAACTGCGGCGAAAAGCTGGTCAAGGATGGTTTTGATATCCCGTTTGAAACATTCCTTGGATTTAAGGGAGATAAGGAGCCGGATATCGACCTGAACTTCTCCGGTGAATATCAGAGTAAGGCACATAAATATACAGAAGTTATTTTCGGTTACGGGCAGACATTCCGCGCCGGAACGATCGGTACGCTGGCAGAAAAGACGGCATACGGATATGTGATGAAATATTATGAAGAGCGTGGCATCCATAAACGCCGCTGTGAGATCGAGCGAATCGCAGAAGGATGTACCGGTGTCAGACGTTCAACCGGACAGCATCCGGGCGGTATCGTTGTACTGCCGCTGGGCGAGGAGATCAACTCCTTTACGCCTGTACAGCATCCGGCAAATGATATGACAACGGATATCGTAACCACACATTTTGATTACCATAAGATCGACCACAACCTGTTAAAGCTGGATATTCTCGGACACGATGATCCGACCATGATCCGTATGCTGCAGGACCTGACAGGGATCGATCCGACAAAGATCCCGCTGGATGATAAGGATGTTATGAGCCTGTTCCAGAATACAGATGCACTCGGTGTCAAGCCGGAGGATATTTTAGGCTGTAAACTGGGATCACTCGGTATTCCGGAGTTCGGTACCGATTTTGCCATGCAGATGTTAATTGATACGCAGCCGACCTCGTTTTCCGATCTTGTTCGTATCGCAGGTCTTTCCCATGGTACGGACGTATGGCTGGGCAATGCACAGACGCTGATCGAGGAAGGCAAGGCAACGATTTCGACTGCAATCTGTACGCGTGATGATATCATGATCTATCTGATGCAGATGGGTGTTGAGGCGGGACTTTCCTTTACAATCATGGAAAGCGTGCGAAAGGGAAAAGGTCTGAAGGACGAATGGATCGCGACCATGAAGGAACATAATGTACCTGACTGGTATATCTGGTCGTGCAAAAAGATCAAGTACATGTTCCCGAAGGCACATGCTGCTGCCTATGTTATGATGGCATGGCGTATTGCGTATTGTAAGGTAAATTATCCGCTTGCCTACTATGCGGCATTTTACAGTATCCGAGCGGACTGCTTTTCCTATGAACTGATGTGTCAAGGCAAGGAGCATCTTGAAGCCGTGCTGGCGGATTACAACAGAAGGAAGGATGAGCTATCCAAGAAGGAACAGGATTCCATCCGTGATCTGCGTATCGTGCAGGAAATGTATGCGAGAGGCTTTGAGTTTATGCCAATCGATATTTACAAAGCACATTCGAGATTGTTCCAGATTATCGACGGCAAGATCATGCCATCCCTCGGCAGTATCGACGGTATGGGGGATAAAGCCGCAGAAGCCATGATGGAAGCGGCAAAGGACGGACCGTTCTTATCCAGAGATGACCTGCGAAGCCGCAGTAAAGCACCGCAGAACGTTATCGATAAGATGGGCGAGTTGGGACTTCTTGGCAGCCTGCCCCAGTCAAACCAGTTGAGCTTATTTGACTTCATGTAATATCAGGGTCACAGACCATTAGCCACGATGTGCTTGCACAGGAGTGGCTATATGGTATGATGACCCGCTCAGACATTCGCATAAAAGCGGAGCGTAAGCTTCGCGATATGCGAATGTCTGAGAGAATTGCGGGAGTGCGGAGCACGAAGCAATTCGTGGTATTACAATAATTGGGAGAGGCGATTTTGCGAATGAACTGTGATGATTGGAGGGAAAACTATATGACAATACAGTTTTTCAGAGACGAAATTTAGTTTTTGATTTACAATCATCCCATTTGAAAAACATATTATGTGATTGTCAATGCTTTGCAATAATGGTATAGTTATTGCAAAGCATATTTTCTTTTCGGAGACTATCAGTTTCCATGAACCATATCTTTATGATGTCAAACGACATATCTGTTCATCTTTTAGAAAATCCATGCTTGTATAACTGAATATGGGCAGGGATGTGAAAAGCGGGCAGAGTAAGATATGATTCTTTTAAGTGATATTATGTCTGTAAATGCGATGTTCTTAGGCGGTTCCTGCCAGTGCAAAGAAAGGAGCAACTTATGAACAATGCTGGCAAAAACACGTATGAAAAACTGACAATCCGAGACAAATTCATGTTCGGAAAGGTGACAAAGAATCCGGAGATCGTCCGGAAAATGGCAGATCTGCTAATCCCGGTAGAGATTGGAGCAGTTACTGCGGTAGAGCGGGAAAAGTTCCTGCAACACAGAAGTACATCAAAATATGTGAAACTGGATATGTATCTGGAAGATGAAAATGGTCGTGTTATAGATACCGAAATGCAAAATAAGTCCCAAAATAAAATAGTACAGGAAGAATTACCGCTTCGTGTCAGATATTATCAGGGAATGATCGATCAGGAAATTTTATCCAGTGGTATAGATTATATATATCTGAAAGAAACCTATATCATATTTATATGTACCTATGATCCGTTTAGAAAAGGCAAATATGTATATCATTTTCACATGGTATGTGATGAAGATGAAGAAATACAGCTGCAGGACAAGATGAACTGGATCTTTTATAATACAACTGCGGATCTCTCGGAAGCACCGGAAGGGATCAGAGAATTTTTGAACTATGTGCAAACGGAAATTGTTGAAGATGATTTCACAAGTCAGTTGGATCAGGAAATCAAGCGGGCTCGATTGAATGAGGACTGGAGGGCAGAGTATTTGAAAACTTATGTAAATGATATGGATATGCGAAGGGAAGGGTATATTGAAGGCGAAATCAGTAAAGAAAAAGAGCTGATTAATCGATGGCTGAAAAAGGGCAAAGCAATTGCTGAAATTGCAGATGATCTTGGAAAATCTGAAGACTATGTAGAGAGTCTGCTGAATTCATAAGCCTTGCGTTAGCAACAATCTGGTTCTGGTGTATGTGTATAATATCGTAAATGCAATAAAAAATCCCGTAAGCATTGCTTACGGGATTTTCGGGTTGGGCTGTTATAAAAACAGTGAACAGCTAATAGGGGAATCGAACCCCTGATTCCGCCGTGAGAGGGCGGCGTCTTAACCGCTTGACCAATTAGCCATAAGGCGTTTTTAAAATGTCCTTGACTATAGTATTATAAAACAAATGGAATTGCAAGCATTTTTTTCAAAAAGTTGAAAAAATTTTTGGGAAAGAGATAAAAACACGCAAAAAAGTGGTTTACGAAGCAGGATTGCCATGATAAAATAAAGTAATTCTTGGGGTTATCAATCAACGTGTGAGAGGGTATAGGTATGAAAAAAGAAGTATTTAATCAGATTGTAGTAGATAATATCGATTCGAAACTGATCAGTGTCATTTTAAGCAGTGGCATCAAGCTCAGTCAGGAACTGGAGATTGAAGGTAATCGTACCACACGTACTTCGGTTAAGTTTATTAAGATCGAGGATACGTATGTCGGGATCCGTAAGCATACAGATGTGACTTACGATTACAGCGGACAGATCAGCAAGGGCGATTCCAGAAATGCAGATTTCTACATGGGCTATGATGAGATCGTGGCACTTGAGTTTTATGATGAAGTTGCCAAGCAGATCGAGGATGGCAAGGCGGCGGAAGGAAAGCATGAGATCATTTCCAAGCCGAAAGGAAAATACGCACCGAAGGAAAGCGGAAAGAAAAAATCGGTTGAAGAGGAATTGTTTATCAAAACAGCCGGTGATATCTAAAAAGTAAATAAGGAAGAAAATCAATAAGAAATGGGTCTTGCCCATTTCTTATTTTATGGAAACTATTCAGAGCCATGTAAATATCACATAATATGCGGCGAATGCTTGTATTCGTGAGAATATTATGTGATATTTATAGGGCGAAGTAACCACATGAGCAAATGGAAGCATCGAAAGATGCGATTTTGCGAATGTGGTTCTGAATAGTTATCTTTATGTAAAATCAGACATGCTGCAAAGCAGCATGTCTGGCGCATACGCGGCAGGATTTTCGAGTATATAGTATGAAATATAATCTAAAAACAGGAGAACCAAACATGTCAAAATTCAGTGTCAAAAAACCATTCACTGTACTGGTCGCAGTTGTTATGCTGCTTGTACTCGGTATCGTCAGCTTTACTAAGATGACGACGGATCTGTTGCCGAGTATTTCCCTCCCGTACATACTTGTGATTACAACCTATCCGGGCGCATCACCCGAAAAAGTGGAAAATGATGTGACACAGGTGCTCGAGTCTGCACTTGGAACTGTCAATGGTGTCGAGAATGTTACGAGTGTTTCCAATGAAAATTACAGTATGATCACGCTGGAATTTGCGGAAGAGACCAATATGGACAGTGCCATGGTAAAGCTTTCGAGTCAGATCGACCAGATCGAGCTCCCGGATATGGCAGGCACACCGTCCCTTCTGGAAATCTCGCCGGATATGATGGCGACCATGTATGCGGCAGTTGACTACAGCGGAATGGATATTTATGAGTTGACAAAGTTCACGGAAGAAACGGTAACGCCTTATCTGGAGAGGCAGAGCGGTGTTGCCAGCGTAACGGAAACGGGACTTGTGGAAAAGACTGTAGAGATCCGTTTAAATGAGAAGAAGATCGAGAAGGTCAATAACCAGATCCTGGGGATCGCAGTGGACAAGCTGGATGACGCACAGGCAGAGCTTGACGATGCAAAGAAAAAGCTGAAGGATGCAAAAGCAGAGCTGAAAAGCAATCAGGAAAAGCTGCAGACAGAGCAGACGGATAAGACAAAAGAGCTGGCAGAATACAGTAAGATGCTGGATGAGGCAATGGCGACCAAGGCGGCATATGCTGCGCAGCTTGTCGGACTTCAGGCAGATGAAACAGCGCTGAAAACAGAGCGGAAAGCATATGTGGAAAATAAGGTCGTCGAAAGCTACGACCAGATCAATGCGGGCTTTCAGACTGCAAAGGAAACACTGACATCGGATGAGACCTATCAGGCTGTTTATACGCAGATCTACACGCAGGTAAAGATCGCGGCTGTACAGCAGGCGGTGGCGCAGGCAGGTATCACGGATACGATCGATGCAACAAATGTAGATACCTATCTGGCAATGCTGGGAGATGCTGCGGCGGCGATCGAACAGACAGCGCAGGATACGGCAAAAGAAATGACAGAGCAGCAGATCGCGGAGCAGGCAGCGCAGATTCCGGAGAACGTCAAGGATGCGCTGGACAATCCGGATAAGCTGAAAGCATTTAAAAAGCTGCTGGAAAGTCAGGGAAACAGTGATGCAGCAAAGCAGATGACCAAAGCAAATCTGCAGAAGCTGTATGATATTATAGAAGTCAGGATTCCACAGATTGATACAGAGCTTGCGAATCTGGCGATCGAGATTAAGGCTGCGGAAGCAGTTAAGGATAAGGTGGATGCATCGATCCGGCAGGCAGAAGATGCCTATGTGGATGTAGAGGCAGGCAAGATCACGGCAGCAGCTTCCTTTGGCGCATATACGGCGCAGATGGCAAGTGGCATGACTTCCATTGAAGACGGCGAAAAGCAGATGGAGGATGCACAGGAACAGCTCGATGACAGCAGGGAGCAGGCAATGGAAAGCGCCAATCTGGATGCCCTTCTGACGATGGATACCCTGTCACAGCTTTTATCTGCCCAGAATTTCAATATGCCTGCAGGGTATATTAAAAATGAAGATGAGTCGCAGGTGCTTGTCAAGGTCGGAGATGAATTCTCTGCAATCGATGAAGTGGAAGATATGGTACTTTGCAAGGTAGACAAAGTAGGAGATGTCAGGATCAGAGATGTGGCGGATGTGACAGTCATTGACAATGCAGACGATAACTATGCAAAGATCAACGGAAATGACGGTGTGATCTTAAGTATTTCCAAGTCGAGCACCGCAGGTACTTCCGATGTGTCAAAGGCATGTAATAAAGCCATCAAGGAACTGGAAGAGAAGTATGACGGACTGCATATCACGCCGCTGATGGATCAGGGGGATTATATTAAGCTGATCATCGATTCCGTACTGTCCAACCTGATCTGGGGTGCACTGCTTGCGATCCTTGTACTGGCGATCTTCTTAAAAGATTACAAGCCGACAGTTGTCGTGGCATTCAGTATTCCAATGAGTGTACTCTTTGCGGTCGTGCTGATGTATTTTACGAATATCACATTGAATATGATCTCCTTATCCGGTCTGGCACTCGGTGTCGGTATGCTGGTAGATAACTCGATCGTCGTGATCGAGAATATATACAGACTGCGCAATAAAGGCATCAGCGCGGCGCGGGCAGCGGTTATGGGAGCCAATCAGGTGGCAGGCGCGATCGCAGCATCTACGCTGACGACCATCTGCGTTTTCCTGCCGATCGTCTTTACCACAGGTCTGACCAGAGAGCTGTTTACGGATATGGCACTGACCATTGCCTACAGTCTGATCGCCAGCCTGATCGTGGCACTGACTGTCGTACCGAGCATGAGCGTGGTACTTTTGAAAAATACGAAAGAAAAGTCACACAGGCTGTTTGACAAGGTATTAAAGGTGTATGATAAAGTGCTCCGGTTCTGCCTGAAGGTAAAGCTCGTACCGCTTGCACTTGCGATCGCCTTGCTGGTGCTTTGTGTCGTGCGCGTGCTGTCAACCGGTATGATCATGATGCCTGAAATGGGTGGCAGCCAGATGAGCATGACCGTCAATATGCCTGACGAAATGAAAGTAACGGAAGGCTATGCGGTGGCAGACGAACTGATGGAGAAGCTGCAGGCCGTACAGGGCATTGAAACAGTCGGCATTATGTCCGGCGGCGGAAGCGGTGATATGATGCTGAGCTCCGGCAGTAATAAGGATTTTACCTTCTTCCTGCTGCTTGATGACGAGACCGGGAAGAATAATACTAAGGTGGCAAAGAAGCTGGAAAAGATGATGGAAGACTATCCACAGGTCGAATACAGTGTTGCAACCTCTAATATGGATATGTCCGCACTGACGGGAGACGGGCTGACACTGAACATTTACGGAGACGATCTGGATACGCTGCTTTCGGTCAGCGAGGATATGAAGGACCTGCTTTCCGGAATAGAAGGCTTTGAAAACATCGAAAACGGACAGAGCGACGGTGACAGACAGCTTGTCATTACCGTTGATAAGGATAAGGCAATGCGCCTCGGGCTGACAGTGGCACAGATCTACAGTGAACTGTCCGGAAAACTGACCGACAGTAAGGATGCAACAACACTGACTACGGCTGATGAAACCTATCAGGTGACGATCGTGGATGATACGGAAAAACTGACGGAAGATAACCTGATGGCATATACCTTTGAGACAACGACGCAGGATGAGGATGGCAAGTCTGTGAAGGAAGAACATAAGCTGTCTGAATTTGCAAAGGTTTCCGAGGGTGCAAGTGTATCCAGCATCAACCGCGAAAATCAGGAGCGTTATATTTCCGTTACCGCAGATACGATGGAAGGCTATAACACAACGCTGTTATCCAGAACGGTAGAAGATAAGTTGGGCGATTATAAGACACCGGAAGGTTACCGGATCGAGATCGCAGGCGAGAGCACACAGGTCATGAGCATGATGCATGATATGCTTTTGATGATCACACTGGCGATCGTCTTTATCTATCTGATCATGGTAGCACAGTTCCAGAGCCTGTTATCACCGTTTATCGTGCTCTTTACGATCCCGCTGGCATTTACAGGCGGTTTCCTTGGACTGATGCTGACAGGAGAGGATCTTTCCATGATCGCCATGATGGGATTTTTGATCCTGGCAGGTGTCGTAGTAAACAACGGTATTGTATTCGTGGATTATGTAAACCAGTTGAGGCTGGAAGGCGTGGAAAAACGAGAAGCACTTGTAGAAACAGGAAAGACACGTATGCGCCCGATCCTGATGACGGCGCTGACGACGATCCTTGCCATGATGACAATGGCACTTTCTAAAGATGCTTCCGCGGTCATGAGCCGTGGTATGGTCATTGTTTCCATCGGCGGACTTGCCTATGCAACACTGATGACACTTTTCATTGTACCGGTCATGTATGATATCTTCTTCAGGAGAGAACTGAAAAAAGTAGATCTGGGTGATGAAAGCAATCTGATGGAGGAATCCGCGGAGTAAAATGCTGTCAAGCATAAAACTGCGAGGATTTTCCCTTATTCAACTGTCAAACGATTGAAATATATACAAAATTTTTTGCTGTTTTAAGTTAATTTTCATAAAAAATGAGTGAATCACGTTCTTTTTGTTTCCATTCCTGTCATAATAGATTATAATTATCATGGGTTACAAAAAAGGGATAATTCATTTTATAGGGAGGAAATATATGAAAAAGAGATATGTACAAAAAATGTTGACAATGGTATTGACTGCTGCAATGATCTGCAGTTCAGTACCGGTAGCTGCGGAGACAGTTTCGGAGAATGAAACAGCCGTGACCGTAGACACAGCAGAACAGGAGACAGCAGAAGAGCCTGAGATGGAGGCAGATGAGGAAGCACAGCCGGAAGAAGCCGGGGAGACTGTAGAAGAAGCAGATGCGGCAGATATTGAGGCAGATATGTTAGAAACGGAAGATACAGAGGTTGAGAATGGAAAAGAAGGATATCTGTCCTATCGCATTTATCAAAAACCGGATGGAACACAATATGTGGAAATAACTGATTGTGATGCTAGTGCGAAGGAGGCTATAGAAATACCAAAGGAAATAAAGGGTATTGCAGTAACGTCCATAGGGTCTAAAGCATTTTACTGGTGTAGCGGATTAACAAGCATAGAGATACCGGCGGGAGTAACGTCCATAGGGGAGTATGCATTTAGTGGCTGTAGCAGATTAACAAGCATAAAGATACCGGCGGGAGTAACGTCCATAGGGGAGTATGCATTTAGTGGCTGTAGCGGATTAACAAGCATAGAGATCCCGGCGGGAGTAACGGAAATAGGGTATGCTGCATTTAGTGGCTGTAGCGGATTAAAAGATGTATATTATACAGGCACACAGGAACAGTGGGACAATATCTGGGGTTCTGGAAGTGATGCATCAGATGTTTTTTATTATTATGATGAAGACTTGGGTGAAGATATCTCAATTCCTTTTACCCTGCATTGTAACTCTTCACGACCGGAACCAAGCCAGCAGCCAAGTGCAAAACCATCTGCAGCCCCAAGCGTGCAGCCAAGTGCAGCACCATCTACATCTCCTAGCCAGCAGCCAGGCTCTACACCATCCGCAGTTCCTTCCAAGACGCCGGAAGCAGATGTGCCTGCAGCAGGAACGAAACTGAAAGAGAAAACCGGCAGAGAATATAAGGTAACAAAATCCGATTCTTCCAAAGGGAAACCATCTGTAACGATCACAAAGCTGTCTGCAAAGGATAAGAAAGCAAAGAAGGTAACAATCCCGAAAACGATCACGGTTGACAACGTGGAATACCAGGTAACGGGCATTGCGGCAAAAGCATTCAAGAACAGTAAGAAGCTGCAGAGCATTGTTATTCCGGATACGATCACAGAGATCGGAGCTGGCAGCTTTGAAGGCTGTAAAAACTTAAAGAGCGTTACGATTGGAAAGAACGTAACAGCCATCGGAAAGAACGCCTTTAAGAACTGTAAAAACCTCAAAAAGATTACTGTGAAGAGTACAAAATTAAAGAAAGTCGGAAAAGGTGCTCTCACAGGCATCAACAGAAAATGCGTTATTAAAGTACCGAAGAAAAAGCTGAAGTCTTACAAGAGCCTGTTCAAGGGAAAAGGGCAGAAGAAATCTGTGAAGATTAAAAAATAGGCAATAGAAGAAACCAAAAGAAATTGCGAAAAAACCTTGCAAACAGGGAAACAGAGTGCTATACTGCATAAAGATGATATGATTTTACTAGAAGAGTGGGCTGCAAAGCCCACTCTTTTGTATAATGTTTAAATGCTCATAAAGCAATCAGTAAAGGACAGGTGAAAATGGCGAAAAAAGAAACTTATGAAGCAAAAGCAGAAGAGATGCTGCTTCCCATCGTAGAAAGCCATGGATTTGAGCTGGTGGATGTGGAGTATGTAAAAGAAGGCGGTACATGGTACCTGCGGGCTTACATCGATAAGCCGGGCGGTATTACCATTGACGACTGTGAACTGGTCAGCCGGGCGTTTTCCGATGTGATCGATCAGAATGATTTCATTGAGGATTCGTACATTATGGAGGTCAGCAGTCCGGGACTTTTAAGACCGCTGAAAAAAGATAAGGACTTTAACAGGTATCTGGAAAAGCCGATCGAAATGCGTACCTATAAGATGATCGACAAAAAGAAAGAATTCATGGGTGTTCTGAAAGCCTATAATAAAGAACAGATCACGATCGAAGAGCCGGATGGCGAATTGCGTGTCCTGCAGAGAAATGAGCTTGCACTTGTCAGACCTTATGTTGAGTTTTAAGAGAAAATACAGAAAGCATACGATTTGATAGAATATAGGAGGAAAAAGGAAAAATGAACAAAGAATTAATTGAAGCAATGGACATTCTGGAAAAGGAGAAGGAGATCAGCAAGGAAACTCTTTTTGAGGCGATCGAGAATTCTCTGCTGACTGCCTGCAGAAACCATTTCGGAAAGGCAGATAACGTTACGGTCAGCATGAACCGTGAAACAGGTGACTTTAAGGTAGTTGCCGAGAAGGAAGTTGTCGCAACACCGGAAGAAGTGGAAGATGACTGCCTGCAGATCGCTTTAGAGGATGCCCTGAAATACAATAAAAAGGCTGAGGTCGGCGGAACAGTTTCCGTAGAGATCAAATCCAAAGAATTCGGACGTATTGCAACACAGAATGCAAAGAATGTTATTTTACAGAAGATCCGTGAGGAAGAGAGAAACGTTGTTTACAACCAGTTCTACGAGAAGGAGAAAGACGTTGTAACAGGTATCGTACAGAGATATATCGGCAGAAACATCAGCATTGACCTTGGCAAGGCAGATGCGATCTTAAATGAAAATGAAATGGTAAAGGGTGAGGTATTCAAGCCGACAGAGCGTATCAAGGTTTACATTCTGGAAGTCAAGAATACAACAAAGGGTCCAAGAATCCTTGTCAGCCGTACCCATCCTGATCTCGTGAAACGACTGTTTGAATCAGAGGTCGCAGAGATCGCAGACGGAACAGTTGAGATCAAAGCGATCGCCCGTGAAGCAGGAAGCCGTACAAAGATGGCTGTATGGAGCGACAATCCGAATGTGGATCCGGTCGGCGCATGCGTTGGCTTAAACGGTACCCGTGTCAACAATATTGTCAATGAGCTGAATGGCGAGAAGATTGATATTGTGAACTGGGATGATAACCCGGGCAACCTGATTCAGAATGCGCTGTCTCCTGCGAAGATCGTTGCCGTATTTGCAGATCCGGAGGAGAAGAGTGCAAAGGTTGTTGTTCCGGATTATCAGCTGTCGCTTGCAATCGGACGTGAGGGACAGAACGCCCGTCTTGCGGCAAGACTGACCGGATATAAGATTGATATTAAGGATGAGACGCAGGCGAAGGATGCCCCTGGCTTCCGCTATGAGGACTATCTGGATGGTGGAGACGAAGAGGAAGAAATCGAGTACGTAGATGAGAACGGGAATCCCGTGGACGAGAACGGGAATCCGATCGTAGAGGCTGCACCGGAGGAATAACGGATTGATGCCGAAAAAGGTTCCGATGCGCACCTGTATCGGGTGCGGTGAATGTAAGGAAAAGAAATCCATGGTTCGGATTGTGCGGACGCCGGAGGGCAGCATTGTG
>ENA-ORPK01000886-ORPK01000886.1-human-gut-metagenome-genome-assembly--contig:-NODE-886-length-25857-cov-2.783040_pt1 | contig 25857 bp, 25 predicted proteins | sample MGYA00242139_ERZ509068 | MGnify/ENA primary metagenome ERZ509068 (study PRJEB26280, sample SAMEA2338687) | human gut metagenome | biome: human gut; feature: human-associated habitat; material: faeces... | reverse complement strand
GTCGTCGCCGGTGATGGAGGTGCGCAGCGCCTCTGTGGGAAGATCTTCTGCGGCGCCCGCCTTTTCAAAGGCGCGGATGTTCTCCTTCGCCTCGTCAAGCTCCTTGGCGCGGCAGTCGTTTTCGATCTCGATGAGCCAATCGAGCGCGCGCAGCTGTTCGCTCTTGCGCTCGACGGTCTCGCTGAGGGAATCCTTGTCCTCTTCCGCCTCGGCAAGTTGCGCTTCCAGCTCCTTGACGCGCGCTTCGAGCGTGTCGTTTTCTTCGAGCGTACTTTGCAGGGCGCTGTTGCCGCTCTTGATCTCGTCGCGGATCGCCTGACTGCTGCGCTGATTCATTAAAAATGTCCATAAAATCAGCAGAAATGCATCTGCCAACTACAAACAAGTTATCAATATCTGCTGACATAAGACTTTCAAGTGGTAATGTGTAGTCTTTCACCAGTTCAAGCGTTGAACTATCTTTGTCTTTTGAATGAACATCAACAGGATAATTTGATACAACAACAGGATGTTCGAAGGTTTTGCCAGATTTTACATCGTCTATAGTATAAATATATTTCCCTTTAATCCTACGAGAAACCCTCACGCCAAGCATATCTGCAATATTTGAAATATATGCATTCTCAAACCCCGGAAGGTATATTTTGCAGAATTCTGCTAATCGATATATGTTCTTTCTTGCCAATTGCAAGGCTTTTGACATATTTGCGACATCTAAAGTTTGAGTATAATCAATTATCCTAGGGCAGTTAAATGCTATCGTAGAAAGCATTCCAGCAACCGTAAATATCTGAAAATAGTTCCTATCATGGTCTTTGAGTATTCCCTTAGCTACAGCATCATCAAATAATGGTGCTAGAGCCCACTTTTTACCTTTATCCCAAGTATAAGCTGTAGATAAGTGGATAAATCCATCTACATCCTCTACAGTTGTTACATTGCGATCTTTATCAAAGTTTTTCAACCATTCTGCAAAGTACGGTACATCTACTCCACCCATCATAAAACGTAAACTTACCGGCTGATTTTTGTTTTTTTCTTCTAAAAATTCACATCCACAAAGTTTTCCAATTTCGCAATTCCCAGTTGCATCAATTACATATTTCGCTCCGATAGATACAAATAACTCTCTATTTCCCTGTTCTATCTTGTCGTTATATACAGATAACATTTCTTTGGAAATAACAAGTCCTTTAATTGCTCTATTTTCAATTATTACATCTCTAATATGACAGTCGAAAAACACTTCTACATTTGCTTTTGCCATAAGAGTATCTAAAGCTATTTTAGTAAGTTCTGGATTAAACCATCCAGGGTTACCTTGATAAGTTGCTTGTCCGCCAATAGAATGCAATTCTGCAATTAAAGCTTTGTAAAAGTCTGTATTAATCTGGTGTTCTCCAGACTTCATAGCCGGAACGACAAGTGCAGACGTAATAGTTCCGCCCAAGTGTATATTTTTTTCTATTAAAAGTGTTTTTAATCCAAGTTTCCCTGCTGTGTAAGCAGTTGCGCAGCCAGCAGTTCCTCCGCCAACAATTATAATATCGTATTTATCCATAAATTATATTATAAATTATTATTTTTTTATTGCAAAAAAGTAAAGTTTCTTATCTAAAAATTTATATTTATAATAAATATCGCTTAGTTATATACATATAATACTACAAGTGGGATTTTTTGTATTCCTTAATAAATTTTGAACTCGATATCAAGTTTGAATTTTCCACCTCTTTCTGATGCTCCTTTATAATTGCCTCGTTATCAAGTAATAAATTCTCGTCACGATAAAATATACCTGCTCGAGATTTCATAAGTCCTAAATCGTATTCTGAGAGGTCTTGTATCAAGTTACTTTTTCTAAAATTGGAATTAAACTTTTCGGTGTTAGATGAATTCGTTCTTATAGCAACAGTTCCTGTGAATTTATTTTGACTTTCGGAAAATATTTTCTTAACAACAAACCCTGCATTAACAAAAGCATTTCTAACAAGCACAGAATTTGAGTAAGTTAAAATAATACCATTATCTTCCATGTGATTATAAAGAGCCTTAAAAAAGTCCACAGTCCAAAGACAAGGACATTTCGTCGGTGTAAAAGCATCCAAAAACACAAAATTATACTTATTTTTATCAACTTTAATAACGTTTCTTGCATCATCTATTTTAAGATTAAAATCAAAACCAAGGAATTTAAGGGCTTTAGATGCGTTTTTATACCCCTTAGATAGATACTTATAATATATATTATGTAAGAAGCAGTTTAATCGCTGTACAGAGGTATAAATAGACCTCTGTTTTTTATAAAATTCGAATAAATGCCATATTTCAGCATCAAAATATTGCTTATATTTTTTCGATTTCAAAATTTTGATTGTATCATCATCTATCTGATCAAATAGTTTCTGCAAAAGTAACATATTAACTTCTTTTCGTAATATAAATTTAGGGGTAGCAATTTTAGCAGACATTTTTCTAATTTTTTCTTGTTGATAAACAGTTTCGTTTTTAGAATTTAATTTACCTATATTTTTTTCGAACGATTTAAAAAATGGAGATAAGTATGCTAAATTTTTATCTGTGTCTATAGCTGTTATAGAAATTTTAACTTTTTTATTATTGGTATATATCTCCTCGTTATTCTTTTGTTTAAAATTATTATTTGTATCTATCGTATCGTTATAGAGAAAATCTAATAAATTATTTATAAAACTTTTTGAATTATAACCAATTCCAAAACAAATATCTAAAATTTTTATTTCTGAATTTTTTTGAAAAAATTTCTCAAATTCCGATGGTAGAATGAATTTTTCATATGCTTCTGTCAATGCACCATAAGTTGAATGGTAGATATCATTTGCTTCTGGGGAAAATAGTCCTATAGAGCCGTCATTAGTAAAATATGCGTGTAATTCGTACATAGTATTAATCCTTTTTGAGCACGTGTAAAGCAACTTCGTTTAAATTAGCAAAGTTGTGTAGTGAAAAACCTTACTATAGCTTATTTTACGACATTTTTTGAATAGTTCAAGTTCTTCAAATATCTTCATTTTTGCCTTTTTTATTGTTTTTGGTATAATGCTAGTATTAAAAATGAGGGAAATATGAAGATAAGTGTAAAAGTACCGGCGACAACCGCCAATATTGGACCAGGATTTGATTGTATGGGAATGGCGTTGCCTATTTACAATACAATTACTATTGAAGAAACAGTTCTTCCCGGGACTGGAATTGAAATTAATGCAATTAATAATGATTCTACGGCGGACAATTTGATGTTTGAACATATTCCAATGGATGAAACGAGCATTATTTATAAGGCTGTTGAGCTTTTATATAATTCAATTGGACAAACACCAAGTGAATTAAAGATTACGGTACAGTCTCAAATTCCTATAGCGAGGGGGTTAGGGAGCAGTGCATCAGTTATAGTTGGAGGGCTTTTAGCAGCTAATGAACTTTTGGGACACCCTGCAGATGAAGTTGCTCTTTTATCAATTGCAACGGAGGTTGAAGGGCATCCAGACAATGTTACTCCGGCTATTGTTGGCGGTCTATGCATTACTTCACAAGAAGATGACGGTACTATTTTATATAGAAAATTAAATTGGCCTGAAGAATGGAATATAACTGTTTGTATTCCTGATTATGAACTTTCTACAGATATTTCAAGATCTGTTTTACCAAAGGAAGTTCCTATGGGAGATGCGGTATTTAATGCTAAACGTCTTGCTATGTTTGTTGAAGCTGTTAATACCAAAGATGCGGAGTTGATGAAAATCGCACTTCAAGATAAGTTACATCAACCATATAGAATGAAACTTGTCCCAGGTTTAGATAAAATTATTGAAAACCTTAAACATGAAGAAAATGTTCTTGGATGTGTTTTAAGCGGGGCAGGACCTGCAATTTTAGTAATTTCTCAAAAAAATGACTTAGACAAAATTAAGTCAATTGTTAAAGAAACTTGGGAAGATATGAATGTAAAAGTTAACATAATGACTTTACCGGTAGAACCTCAAGGCGCACAAATTGTAAGTGAATAATGTGAATAATGAATAAAATAGATTTTACACCGTTAGAAAAAGCAATGCATTGTGACAACTATATATGATTTAAAAAAAGATATTAATTATCTTTTGAACAAACTATAAGTAATTTAAGTATAAAAATAAGAGGCTCCTTGTGGGGAGCCTCTTATTTTTTTTATTTCATTATTATCTATTAACTTTGACCTGTGTAATCTGGTGTTAAGCTTTTTACGCCAGCCTTTTCTTCTTCTTTCTTTGCATCGTATTCTGCTTGAGCTATCTTTATTCGAGATTCCAAGTTGTCTTTTTGTGTCTGTAAATCATCTTCTAAATCTTTTAATGGTTGCAACATAGCTTCTCTTTGCATTTCAAACATATTCTGCCACATTGTATTTGCAGCCATAAATCTTTGTTGTACATATTGAGAAATAGTTGCATATTTATTTGTATCAGCATTTCCAAATAATTGAAATGCTGTGTTTGCATCCATTCCAAGAGCATTGAAATTACCACCCATTGCACCCATAGTTGCGTACATCATTTGTGATTGCATTTGAGCTTTCATGTTACGCTCTTGTTGCGTAAACATCTTTTCCATGTCACCGACTTGTCTAGTGACACGACGCAGTTGGCTTTGGATGCCTGTCATCTGATACTGTAGATCTCTGACAAGCTTCCCGGCCATCAATTTACCATATGCGCCATTTAGGAAACCCATGATTACAATCCTCTTGTTTTTTAGTCCTCGTAATTATATAAAGTATTATTATTACAAAAAATTGCCTTTTTTAAGAAAATTATGTTAACATTTCTTTACATAAGTTTTATATAATATTTAATCATATCTTACTTAACAATTGCCAAAAACTTGTTTTCCTGCTAAAATAAGCTTCAAAGGGGAGAATTTTTAAATGCTAAAAAAAAGATTTTGGACAACAAAAAATATTATTTTTACAATACTTGTTGTAGTACTTTTGCTAATGCTTCCAAAAATAATTGGAATTTTGATGTTATTTTTTGGAGCGTATGTTTTAGCATGTGCACTTAATCCTTATGTTAGTAAACTAATGCAAAAAATGAAAAATAGAACAGTTGCAGCATCTCTAGTGCTGTTTGGCTCTATTGCCGGTATTATTGCATTGTTTATTCCTATTGCATTTGTTGCTTATAAAGAAATTAAAACTTTCCTTATAACTATGCCTGAAAAAATCGCTGATTTCAGCAATTTTTTTATGAATACTAAAATATATGGGCATAAACTTCCTGAAATGGTTGATTTGGATACAATTTTAGGAAGTTCATCATCGCTAGCTCAAGGCGTAGTAAACCAATCCTTGAATTTTACAGTCACTATTTTTCAACTTGTTATGATTTCTGTAGCTTTAACAATGATTGTATATTATATTTTGATTGATAAAACCTATCTTAAACAAAAGTTTTTAGAATTTTTCCCGCCGGATCTGAAGGACAAAGCAAATGAAATTCTTACCAACATAAGTAATAAAGTCGGTGGTTATGTGCGCGCACAAATAATTTCTATGGCTGCTGTAGGCGTAATGATTTCAATAGTTTTAGTAATCTTCGGTATTGAATATGCAACATTATTAGGTCTTGTATCAGGTTTGTTAGATATTGTGCCGATCTTAGGGCCAACAATTGCTCTAAGTATAATCATTTTGGTTGCATACCCAGCAGGTTTAGTCAAAATTGTGTTAATAATTATCGGGTTTTTAGCTGTACAACAAATATCAAACTATGTTGTAAGACCTGTTTTATTTGGTAAATTAATGGAATTACACCCGTTAATGATATTTCTAGCACTATTTTTAGCGGAACAATTCTTAGGATTTTGGGGGGTTATTTTATCTCCAGCAATTGCCGCAACTGTGTGTGTATTAATTGACGAATTATATTTAAGCCCTATCAATTTAAAGCTAAAAGAGAACGAGGATGAAGCCTGAAAAGTATTTATACACATCTATTAATACATCTGATTATAAAATTTGGATGGCATTTCCGGCAATCTATTCGTTTTCAATGTCATCATTAGGTTTTTTATGGATGTTTAAGACACTTGATGAAGTTGAAGATGTGAACATTGAGCGAATTTGCTCTGATACAGAAACAACACAATTCAATCCTAAAGATATAGAATTAATTGCTTTTTCATTCTCATTTGATTTAGATTTTCTTGAAATCTTTAAAATGCTTGAAAAATATAACATCCCACTCAAAGCTAACGAAAGGAATAAACCATTAATATTTGCAGGTGGACCTGTAGTAAGTGCTAATCCAGAACTTTATAAAGAAATTTTTGACTTCTTTGTAATTGGTGATGGTGAAGATATAAATCTTGAAGCGGTTCGAATTTGTAAAGCAAATAAAGACAAATCTAAAGATGAAATTTTGAAACTTCTTTCTGAAATTGAAGGAGTCTACGTTTCCAAATATTCCAAAACAGTGCATAAACATACAAAAAAGATTTCGGAATGTATATATACACCAATATTGACCGAAGAAGCATTCTTTCCAAATACTTTTGTTATAGAAATGACTAGAGGTTGCGCAAACCGTTGCGGATTTTGTCTTGCATCATATCTTAATCTGCCTTTAAGAAGCATTCCTTATGAAACATTGAAAAATATAATTGATTTAGGACTTAAACATACCAACAAAATTGCATTACTAGGAGCACAAATTAGTGCTCATCCTCATTTTCATGATATTTGCAATTATATATATAAACAAATCCAAAATGGTAAAAATATTGAAATGAGCGTATCGTCTCTACGAGTTGACGCAATTACTCCGGATGTCGTAAAAACACTCGTAGCATCAGGTCAAAGGAACGCAACACTTGCTATAGAAGCAGGCAGTGAACGACTTAGACGTGTAATTAACAAAAATCTAACAGAAGACCAGATATTTAATGCGGTAAAAATTGCACGTGAAAATGGTTTAAAAGGCTTTAAATTTTACGGAATGATTGGTATTCCAACAGAAACTCAAGAAGATTTAGAGGCAATTGTAGAACTTGCTAAGCGTGTAAAGAAAGAGAATAAAGGTTTTGACATCTCTTTTGGATTTTCAAGCTTTGTACCAAAACCACATACTCCTTTCCAGTGGTGTGGACGAGAAGATAGTAAATCTCTTGAAAAGAAAAGTGCATTTTTATTGAAGGAATTGCGTAAAATAGGAATTACAGCCCATGTTTCAAGTATAAAATGGGATTATTGGCAAGCAGTATTGTCTAGAGGCGATAGTAGCTTGACAAATTTTTTGATAGAAGTTTATAAGCAAGGAGGAAAGTTGGGGGCGTTTAAATCTTCTGCAAAAAAATTCAATATAGATACAGATTATTTTGCTTATGTAAATTATCCTTTTAACAAAGAATTACCTTGGGATTTTATAGATATCAGACCAGGTAAAGACTTTTTAATAAAAGAAAACAAAAGGTTATTAAATAAAATTTAGATTATACTTATTTTTACTCCTTGCCAATATTCAAAAAATATGCTAAAATGGCTTAATAAAGGATAAAATTATGATAGAAATTGATTCAAAAAAGTTAGCTTGTGTTATTGCAAGAACGTTAGATGAAAAACTAGGGAAGGATATTACTATTTTGAATATAAGTAATGTTTCTTCATTGGCAGACTATTTTGTAATAGTTACAGGTGATTCTACTCCACAGGTTAAAGCTTTAATGAACAATACCAAAGAACGTATTAAGGAATTATTTTCTCGTTCTCCTGTTAGAATGGAAAATGATATTAAAAATCGCTGGAATTTACTTGATTACGGTGATGTTGTTGTTCATATTTTACACAAAGATGAAAGAGAAACTTATGCAATAGAAAAATTTTGGAATCACGCATTCAGTGTTCCTGAAAGCGAATGGAAAGAAATTTCAGAAGAATATAAGACTTATTAATAACGTAATTGGCTTCACGAAATGTGGAGCCTTTTCTTTAGCGTTACATTTCTAAATACTCTTGCAAAATCCGTAAAATAGTGTATCATAAAGGTATGAGAGAGTATTGTATAGAAAAAATCAAAAACCTCGTTGCATTGAGAAACAACTTATTTACAAGTGTAATCGTTTTGACAAGCGGTGTTGTAGGGTTGTTCTTTATAAACCAACCATTTATAAAATTAGTACCATTTATGCTTATTGGTGGTTATTTTGATTTTGTATTTCTTGTAAATTTACTTTCAATTAACGATAAAATTGACAAAGTTTTGGAGGAATTAAAATGAGTAAAGAAGATATACTAATGTATGTTACACTTGCTTTCTTAACTATAATATTCACTTATTTTAATTATGAATTACATAAACAAATTAAAGGTGATTACAAACAAACTAGGAATAAATAATGAACAGAGAAGAGATTAACAACAAAATTAACGAATTAACTTTAGCAATGGCTAAAGATCCGAAAAATATCGACAATTACCACAGATTGTCAGAACTTTATATACAAATTGAAGATTATGACAAAGTAATGTCTGTTTTGGACAGTCTTTTGGCTATTAAACCAGATGATGTTCAAGCTCTTGTTGGTATGGGGACTATGTGGTTTTATGAAAAAGATTTTAGAAAATCACTTTCTTACTACAATAAAGCTTTGGTTGTTAACCCTAAAAACTACTTGATTTATTACAATATGGGTAATGTTTTTGCCGAATGGAAAAATTTCGCAAAAGCATTGTTCTATTATAATCGTGCGATTGATTTAAATTCAACAAACCCAGAAATATACAACGCGATTGCTCTTTTATACCAAGACAATGAAGATTACATTGAATCTAAAGCGTATTACGAAAAAGCTTTATCACTTGATCCCGAGAATCTCACAGCTTTAATTGACCTGGGCAATGTGTGTTTCAAATTATTTGACTACGAAACAGCTTTAGAGTTATACAAAAAAGTTTTTGCTCTAAATCCAGATAACAAAATTGTTGCAATTTGTATTGGAAATACCCTTACACTAATGAAAGAAAGAGAAAAAGCTTATAATTATTTTGAAAAAGCTTTACAAATGGAAGGTGATAATTATAAAGCATACATTTGTTACGCAATTGCATTATCTGAGTTTGGGGAATACGATATGGCTGTTGCAATGTATGAAAAAGCTCAAAACGTTATGCCTGCAGAAATTGAAGCTCAAGTTTTACGAGCAAACCTTTATACAAATTTTAATCATCTTGATTTGGCAATGGATTTGTATAAGGAAGCAATTAGATTGAAGCCAAACAGCGCCTTGACTTATATGCTTTTAGGAAACGCGCATTATCTTAAAGGGGAAATAGAACAAGCAATAGCCTCTTATAGAGCATCTATCAATATTTCTCCCGAAAATGACGAATACAGACTTGTATATACACAGGTTTTGGACGAATATATTGATAAGAAAAGAAATGGAGAACCTGTTTAACAATGAAAGATAATACCCCTTACTTAATAGAAAGAATAATTGCATCATTGTCATATATGACAATGGGAATGGTAGGTTTTATATGGCTGATAATTGGATTATTTACCAAAGCAAGTCTTAAACCGTTTTTAAAATACCATATATTCCAGTCGATATTCATTTCACTTGGTTTTGCGGTTCTTTCGATATTTGTAGGTTGGGTTTCAAATATTTTAAGCTTTATTCCGTTCATAAACAAGCTTGTTGCACAGATTAACTTTCTATTAAATATGCCATTAATATTTGATTATTCAATTCTACAGACAGTAATATATGTATTTTTGATTTACCTTGCAGTAACATCTTTTGCAGGTAAATTCAGCTATATACCTTGGATTTCAGACATTATTGATCAAAATGTCGAAAGATAAATTAGGTTTTGCTGATTTTTGATAGAACAATGGCATTTGATAGAGGTATTCCACCTCGTTGATGAGGATTGTTAACTACTGAACCATTAACATACATTACAGTAGAACCTCCACCATCAAGGTTAATTGCGCCAACACATCCTATAGATTGCATAAAACGAGCAAGTTCATTAAGAGTCATTCCGATTGAACTTCCTTCTCGCCCATCAACCGCAACAAGTACTAAATTATTATCAGCAGTGTAACCAATTGCTGTTCTCGGATTTCGTCCCCCAATTGCACCTAATTTTTGTGCAGTCATATCAACAAAAACTTCAGCATTTTTAACTAAATATGGGCCACCACTAACAATATGTTTAACACCTTTCCACTCTGGATTTGTATCAAGGTATAATTCAGCATCCTTTTTATCCAAAAGAGGATACAATAAACTTTTCGGACCAGAAACAACGTAGCCGTTATTTGGAATTTCAAGAGGGTTTGCAGACGTTTTTACAACTTTTCCATCAATAACCTGCAATCCTGTTCCATAAGTTGGAGCTTGTGGGGCATATTTTCCCCATTCTGGGGTATAAACAAGAACGTAAGTGGAAAGCATTCTTGGTTGGTTGATATTGTTTACTTTTACAACTTTTCCACTTCCTTTAATAGTTGCGTTTAGTTGAACTCTTGCAATATCAAACCTTTGAGGAGCTCCATCATCAAAAATACCCAAAGCGACTCTATCATAAATAGGGCCAGTATATATTTTTTTGTTAATCATTAAAGTTCCAAGAGGAACACCTGTCTGGGGCTTAAAGTATGTTCCATTTATAGCTACAACAGCATTATTATTTTTTGCAATTGTGGAAATAGTCCTTCTACTTTTTAAAGTTGATCCAGATGAAAGCGCCGGAGTTAACTCTACGTTTTTTGCAAGTTTCATATCAGCTTCTACAACATTAATCCTAACCGGTTTACCATTATAATATTTTGTTAGTTTGATATGCTTTACCCCGCTGGTTACGTCTGTAATAACTGCTTTTGGATATTTGTTACGTACCATTGTATCAAAATTTTTCTGACGAATTTCAGGAGAAATCTCATTCAGAATTTTCATCTTAATTTGACCTGTATCAAAGTCAGGAGCTGTCACCTGCGCAACTTTAGTACTTCCAGCATGAATTGGTAAAAGCCCCTGACACAAAATTAAAACCCCAATTATAGAAAGGTTAATAGCAATATCAGCAATCTTTCTTAATTCATAATTTTCAGCATTACAAAATAGTGTATCCATAATTTCACCTCATTTTGGGTATTGGATACCTTTTTGTTTAAAGAGTGGGGTGGGGATTAACACTCATCGGAAACCTGTTTTTACTTTTTAGTAAACCATTTTCAGGATCTTCCTACTACTATTGTAACGTATTGTAACATATTTTGCAATAGTCTACAAGCCATATGCCACAAAGATTTTACAAATCTAAATAAGGGTAATTCTACACTTATTAGATTATTTATGCACTCTATATTCATTTAAGAATTTTGCAATAGGTCCAGCCTTTTTAGCATCAAGCGGGTTAACTTGCCCTAAAAGCTTACAATAGCCAGTCTTTCCTGCGAGTGTTGTCCAAAAATGACTTTGTTTTTGAGCGACAAGTTGGTTGTCCGTCATAACGATTAAGTGTAAATGCCACAATGAAGTCTCTCCGGTTGCACCAACGTAACCGACCTTATCACCGGCTTTCAATATTTTCCCAACAGTAGGGAACGGAATAGAATCATTGTAATCTGTCGCACGAGCCAAGTGATCAAATGAATACCTCCTACCATCAACTCCAAGTAATGTAAAAGCATTTGAGATAACATTATCTCCTTTTCTAGCTCGTTTACTTGAAATAACAACACCATCTAGCGGAGCCTGTATTACAATAGGTTTTTCAGGCTTTCTGGAATAAGGGCTGACAAAAATATCCAAACCTAAGTGAGGGCGCACATTACGTCCAGCAGGTCTATCTGCAAAAAACATTCCAAAAGGTTCAAGATATATATTTTTTGCGTTTTCAATCGGAGCCTTATAGGTTATTAAATTTTCTGGTCTTTTAATTCTTTTTTTTAATTTTTCAACAGAAACAGAATCAAATTTATGAACAACTCCGCCTTTAAAATTAACCTCTTTCACAACTTTCAACCCTTTTAAATCAGATGGATTTATCTTGTTTACTAACGAAACAAACCTATCTTGAGCTTGCGTTGCAACATGCATAGTCGAATTTGCTGTCTTAATAGGAAAAGCCATTGCAACAGTGGTCAATACCGGCATAAATTTGCGTGATAAAGTGTATGATATTGCTGATATATTCATACATATATAATACCGCTAAAAATTATTTTTGCTAATCAATATCGACAGGTTCTCTTTGAATTTTTTCAATAGCCTCTCTTGCGGTAAATACCAAGCTTTCTGGAACATTATCAATTGTTGTAAATTGGCGTAACACATCTACAACTCGTTTAAATGAGCGAACAATATCTCCTTCACCCATATTAACTTGCTCAATAATTGTTTCCCATTCAGCTCCTTCAACCCACAATTCAATTAATGAAGAAAAATATGGATTTATATACATTGGGGCTTCCACTGTGTATTTATTTTGAACTTTTTCAACTTTTCTACGAATATTTCTGATTAAATTTAATGTTTTTCGAACAGGTTCAGATATCGGTAAATATGGTATATCAACCCTTAAATCTTCAGTTGTAATTGCGCAAATGACACCAGCTAATTGAGCAGGAGTAAGGTTATCCAAAATATTTGAAAAGATTATTTGAGCAATAAATAACTCATTTTCAGAACGAATTTGAGAAGTTGTAATACCACATTCTGTTGGATAATCATCTTTTAAATAACCAAAATCTATCAAAACGCTTCTATGTGCCAAAAATTTGTTCCAGAAAATGTCTCGCTGACGCTCTATTTCTTTTTCAATTTTGTGAGAGCGAGCAGAAAAACGTTCTAATACTTCAGTATTCTTAGAATGTTTTTTGTATAATTTGCAAGTATCACACTGAAAACTATGCATTTTTTCCAACATTGTTTTTGTTTCCAGACCAAATTGCTTGGCTTCAGCTGATAATGGCCTATTTTTAGAACGTTCCTGTTTGCATATTTTTTTGTAAGTTTGTCTATTTTGAACATAAATATGACGAATTTTGTCATACTCTGCTAAATTTTCATCTCTCAACTTGTATGGACAAACAAATTCCCGAGATTTTATTTCACCTTCAATTTGTTTCTGAGCAAACAATAACGGTTGAAGTCTTGAACCTGATGAAAAATAACCAAAACTTTTCAAAATAAGCTCTTTTGCTTCTTCTAAACTAAATCTTTGCAACAAGTTCAAAACCATTGAATACGAAGGAGAAAAACGGCTTTCCAAGGGATTAGCATCACTCAGAACAAGTTCTGCGACTTCTTCAGGTGTTTGAAATTGCGTCCCGACAATTGTAACGTAACCAACTTCATCCATCCCTCGACGTCCTGCTCGACCAGACATTTGTAAGAACTCACTCGCTGTTAGCATTCTATGTCCAGAATCAGTCCTTTTGCTGGTTGAACTTATAACTGTAGAACGAGCTGGCATATTTATTCCCGCAGCAAGTGTTTCTGTTGCAAAAACAACCTTTATCAGCCCTTTTTGGAACAATTTTTCAACCAAAATCTTCCAAGCAGGTAAAAGACCTGCATGATGCGAAGCAACTCCGCAGAGCAAATATTCAATATGCTTGTTGTTATACAAATGAGGGTTTTCTGCAATATATTCATCAATAAACTGACGTATTTGTGCCTTCTCGCCTTTAGTCACCAAATCTAAAGATGCACATTTTTCCATTTGTTCATCGCACTTTTTCCTAGAAAAAGTAAAGTAAATTGCAGGAAGCATGTCGTTTTCTTGTAAATTGCGGATAATTTCTTTTACATATGATTTTTTATTCTGCAATTTTCTACCAAAAACTTTTTTTTCAGGTTTAATTTTTTTATTCAACTGACCACTTGGCGTCAAAAGAGGTAATAATTTAGCTGGTTGAGAACTGTCAAAATAGAAAAATTTTAAAGGGACAGGTCTAAAATCAGTATCAACAAGCTCTGTTTTTGAATGAACAGTATTAATCCAATCTGTAAGCTCTTGAGCATTTGCAACTGTCGCCGAAAGTGCAATAATTTGAACATTTGTCGGACAATAAATAATGCTTTCTTCCCAAACAGTTCCACGTTGTTCATCATTCATATAGTGCACTTCGTCTAAAACAACGTATTTAACATCTTTCATATTATCTGTTACAGAACCAAAATTCGTTCCATATAGCATATTTCGAAAAACTTCTGTTGTCATAATAACGATTTGAGCATTTCGATTAATAGAAGTATCACCTGTTAACAGTCCTACTTTATCAGAACCGTATTTTTCTCCAAAATCATAATATTTTTGATTTGAAAGAGCTTTTAATGGAGTTGTATAAAAAATACGCGTTCCATTTTTTAGTGCATTATTTATAGCATGTTCTGCAATAACAGTTTTCCCTGCTCCAGTAGGAGCGCAAACCACTACACTTTCCCCATTGTCTATAAATTCACAAGCTTCTTTTTGAAAATCATCAAGCTCAAACGGAAATTCGCTCATTTTTCATCCTTTTCTATACTATCCCATCTTATTATAACATATTGTTATATATATTAAAAGTATATTTGTTAAGATATTTGAAAAATTTTATATAAAAACGCCCTCATTTATTTGAGAGCGTTTTATTTATAAACTTCAGATTTTATCTATTCTACTGTAACAGATTTGGCTAAATTTCTTGGTTGATCAACATCTTTGCCTAAAAATTCTGCAATATAATAAGCAATTAGCTGTAATGGAATCATTGCAATAATTGGAGAGAACAACTCTTGAACATCTGGAACTCTGATTATATGTTCAAATAAATAATCCAATTTTTCATCTTTTGAATTTGTTAATGCTATCATTCTTGCATTACGAGCTTTAGCCTCTTCACTGTTTGAAAGCAATTTTTCATAAACGGATCCATTCATCAAAATTGATAGAACAGGCATTGTTTCATCCAGCATTGCAATCGGACCATGTTTAAGTTCTCCTGCTGGGTAGCCAGTTGCATTAATATAACTAATTTCTTTAAGCTTCAAAGCTCCTTCTAGCGCTGTAGGATAATTTATACCTCTCGCAATGTAAATAAAATCTTTAGTATTTGCATAAACTTTTGCAACTTTTTGTATATCTTCTTTATGAGCTAAAATTTGTTCAATTTTTTGAGGAAGAACCATCAATTCTGCTTTTAAAGAAGTTAAAGTTGACTCTTCAACACTACCTTTGATTTCTGCCATGTACAATGACAACAAATAAAATGCCATCAATTGAGCGATATAAGATTTTGTCGCTGCAACAGATACTTCAATACCAGCATTTACAGGAATTAAACTATCAGCCTCTCTTGCCATGGCGCTGTCTGGTCTGTTTGTAATAATTAATATATGAGAACCTTTAGCTTTAGCTTGCTTGATAGCTGTTAAAGTATCAGCAGTTTCCCCTGATTGAGAAACCCCAATTACCAATGTATGCTCATCTGTAACTGTTTTTCTGTAAATATATTCGCTTGACGCCTCTACATCAACAGCAATTCCGCAGAAGTTTTCAATTAAGTATTTACCAATCATTGCAGCATGCAAAGATGTGCCGCAAGCAATAATTTGAATTCTGTTCAAATTCTTCAAAGTTTCTTTATTCAATTTAACTTCATTTAGAACAATATTTTCATCAGGAGCATGTAATCTTCCAACTAAAATATTTCTAATTACATCTGGTTGTTCATGTATTTCCTTAAGCATAAAGTGCTTGTACCCCATTTTGCTTAACGCAACAGGTTCCCAAGGTAAAACTTCAATTTTTGGAGTAATTTCAACATTATCAATGTTAATTAATTTCATGCTGTCAGGAGTTAATGTTGCAATTTGGTTATCTTCTAAATAAATAGCTTTATTAGTGTGCTTAATAATAGCAGGAACATCAGATGCAGCAAAATATTCACCTTGTCCAACGCCAACTAATAGCGGTGCATTACGTTTTGTAATAACAAGTTTATTTTTACAGTCAAAATGCATTACACATAAAGCATAAGCTCCTTCAATTTCTTTAGAAGCTAGTCTAACAGCTTCTGTCAAATCTTTGCATTCAGAATACTTTCTAGCAACAAGGTGAGCGACAGTTTCCGTATCAGTTTGAGATTTAAATACACACCCTTGTGCTTCTAGTTTTTGTCTTAACTCTTTATAATTTTCAATAATACCATTGTGAACTACAACTAAATGACCACAATTACAAGTATGAGGATGAGCATTCAGCAAAGTAGGAGCACCGTGAGTTGCCCATCGAATGTGCCCTATTCCCATTGTTGAAGTATTAAATTCTTTTTCATGCCCTCTCAAAGTGTCACGCAAATTGTTTAATTTACCGATGGCTTTATAAACTTTTATATCCTCTGGACACATTACTGCAATACCAGAAGAATCATATCCTCGGTATTCAAGCTGTTCCAAACCATCCATTAATATATCTACAACAGGTTTATTACCTACATATCCAACTATTCCACACATATTTTTGCTCTCCAATAATCTGTAACTATGACACATTATATCATTGAAAAAATCAAATTAAAATATCCTTATAAAAGTTTTACATCTTTCTTGCCAAGTATAAAAAAATATGTTAATATACAAAAAATGCAGAGTATATGAGGAAATATTATGAAAAAGTTTTTAATTATTTTGGGGGTATTATTGGTTGGCACATGCTCATTTGCAGAGGATGTTTATTTGCTAAAAGGAGTTAATCTCGATAATTACTGGAAGAAAAAGGGGATTGATGAAGAAAAAGTTCTTACAGTTGGGCAGAAAATTATGATTGATAACAAAATTACAAAACGTGCACCTATTTTTGTCATCAATGACAAAAAGACCTTAAATGCATATTCTAACATTTACTACAAAACAATTAATATATATACACCATTATTTTTATATATGGATAATGATTCTGAGCTTGCATTCGTCTTATCACACGAAATAGCCCATACTATTGAAGCCTATGGCGGAACAATGAAATATATTGCAATGACAGCGAATTCAAAAAAATATGAATACAAAGCAGACTTAAACGGCATTGATTATATGGTAAAAGCCGGTTATGATCCAATTGGTGCTATAACCATCAGCAACAAAATATTTTCAGAACCGGTTCTTGACTGGGGATTTTTTGCAACACACCCCAAAGGATCAAAACGTCTGCTTGCTATGTACAAATATATTTATGTAAAATATCCTAAATACCTTAACTCACCATTAACTCAAACTGCTTCTTATAAAAACTTTGAATTAATGATGTCTAAAGAAATTCAAGAATTTCAACAAAAACAACAAAAAAGACGCAAAGTTAACATAGAGAGTTCGCTATAATGCTAAAAAGACTACTTATTATATCTGTAATTTTGCTTGTTGGAATAAACGCCTTTTGTAGTGAAAATGAATTATTTATAAATCCTGCACAAACTATTTCAACTTGTTATGATGAAATAGAACTTGGTGATTACATAAAATTTACGACAGCAAAAGACTTCTACAAAAACGGGAAGATTTACATAAAAAAAGGGACACCAGTTATTGGCAAAGTCGATTATGTAAATGAAAACAGTTGGAATTTTGATAATGCTCAAATCGATTTTAAATACTTTCAAACAACTAATATTGACGGGAAAAACCTAATCATTGACAGCCCGCTTTCAATAAATGGTTTTGAAATAATTAAGTATAAAGATAAACGCTTGGCGCAAGTTTTTAATTACTGCGGATTGTTTTTTCGAGGGAAAGAAATCGAAATTTTACCCAACAGAGACAAAATAGAATTTAAAATATTGGTAAAATAGTTAAGAAATGTAAATAGTTTTCTAAAAATAACAAAATTAAATATTTTCACGTTTTACACTAGCAAGATAAAAGGAAATTATATGCAAATCAATTCAATCAACAATTCAATTACTCAATCAAGAGTCCAAAATACTTCTTTTAGTGCGAAATATCCATTTGGCGACGTAATGTCTATAATGACAGCTTGCTATGCTCACAATACAGAATCAGTCGACAAAACTTGTGCTTCAATTGTAAAAAGAGAAGTAGGTGACACTGCAAGCAGACGCAGAAACTTTAACGAAGCAAGAAACTTATTAGTTACAAAATATTCAAATTTAGCAGAAACTGCTGCTAGTTTTGTTAATGCTATAGATTCTGAAAATCCAAAACATTTCAGTATTCCTAAAGAACGTATGGCAGAAATAGTTGACGCCGAAGCTAAAAAATTCGGAAGTAACACCATTGATATAAATATTTAAACACATATTACTATAAAAAAGTCGTAGATGTTTTTTGTACTTCTACGACTCTTTAATGTTATAAATTTCCTATAACTGCATCCGTAAATTCAGTAGTAGAAAGCGTTCCACCTAAATCTATAGTACATTTACCTTGTTCAAGAGTTTTGAACAAAGCTTTTTCGATTTTTTCAGCATACATATTTTCGCCGACATATTTAAGCATTTCGATAGCAGATAATAACAGCGCTGTTGGATTAGCTTTATTTTGCCCTTTAATATCAGGAGCAGAACCATGAACTGGTTCAAATACAGCATAATCCACACCAATATTAGCACCTTGTGCAACTCCAAGCCCACCAATTAAACCTGCACACAAGTCAGAAACAATATCACCATACAAGTTAGGTAAAACCAAAACATCAAATTGTTCTGGTTTTTGTACTAATTGCATACAAAGATTATCAACCAAAATTTCTCTAGTTTTAATACTTGGATAATCGTTTGCTACATTCCTAAAGCATTCTAAAAATAAACCGTCAGAAAGCTTCATAATATTGGCTTTTGTAACAACACAAACCTCTTTACGACTATTTTTAACAGCATAATCAAAAGCAAATTTACAGATTCTCATTGAAGCTTTACGTGTAATGATTTTTATACTTTCTGCAGTATCATTATCTACTTGACGCTCAATACCCGCATATAAATCCTCTGTATTTTCTCTAACAACCACAATATCAACATTTTTAAATTTTGTCTTTATATTTGGCAAATTTTTACATGGGCGCAAATTCGTATACAAATCCAATTCTTTTCTTAGTTGAACATTTACTGACCGAAAACCTTTCCCAATAGGTGTTGTAACAGGAGCCTTCAATGCTACTTTATTTTTTTTAATTGAGTTTAAAACGCGTTCAGGCAAAGGAGTTCCCTCTTCATCAATAACATCTGCACCTGCCGTTTGCAAATCCCAATCAACTTTTAACCCTGCTGATTTAATTATTTTTACGACTGAATCAGATATTTCAGGGCCAATACCATCTCCGTTAATCAAAGTAATACGTCTCATTATCCCTCGTCTTTCTTTGTAATGAGTTGATTATATAACTTTTTCAAGAGTTTGTAAACCAATGTTTTGGTTAACATATCTTAATGTTTCTATAAAATAAGTCAATTTTAAGAACACAAAAAACTTTATATAAGTAAGGTAGGTTATTTAAATTAGGTAGGTTAGAAAAATGGCAGGCATTACTGGAATCTTAAAAGCCGGTGGGCGATTAATATTTGACCCTGTTTTCCAGGAAACAGCAACAAAAACTCTAGAACAATCTAGGAAAGTTAAAGGGTTTTCAAATTTACATAAGCAAATTGGTGATGCGTTTGTGAAAGCTAACGATGTAACTAAAAACACTCCGTTTTGGAAAAACTTAGGTGAATCAGCAAAAACCTTACCATCAGATATTTCAAATGTTTGTAAAGGCAGCGGTTCTTTTTGGACAAAAACAAAAGGAGTTGGTAGCCAACTTTGGAAACGTATGCCATTCATTGGTGCCGGACTCATTTTAGCTTTTGAGTTACCAAATTTATTTTCTGCATTTAAAGATAAAGGTTTGATAGGCGGTCTTGTTGAAACAGGTAAAACATCCGCAAGACTGGTTGGTCAAATGGGCGGTTTTGCAATTGGTCAAGCATTAATACCTATTCCGATAGTCGGTGGATTAATTGGTAGTTTTGTGGGTGATTGGCTTGTAAGCAAAGTAGTTGGAAAATCTTATTCTGAACAGAAAGCTGAAGCTGAAGAACAGCAACAGGCTATGCTCCAACCTCAGCAAATGCAACAACAAATGACGTCGCAATCAGAACAAATGCCGACAAATTTAGTTGCTCAAGCAGGTGCAACTTCTAAAATAAATATACCTCCAACAACAATGTCTCCTCAGCAATTAATGATAATGCGTCAACAATTGTATGGCGGAGGACTTACATCTCCAATGGACCAAGACTTTATGTCAATGGCAAGCGGAATGAACAGATTAAATCTTATGGGTTAAATAACTAATCGATATATATTCAATATCGATTAGTTATTAACATTTTGTTACAAAAAGGCAATTTTTCGATACCAAAATTTTTATATATAGTATACGGGGAATTATTAAAGGGAAATTCGAGATGACAGATGTAAATGCCATCAGAAGCAATAATTTACTGCTTGTAAATTGGCTTAATGGCAACGATACAACACCAATAGAACAACAAGCTAGTTCAAGCTCAAACATCCTACCTGAAATTGGTATGGGTGTTGCGTTCGGACTTCCATTAGTTACTGGACAGGAATATATTAAAGCTCCAAAACCAGCCTCTGTATTTATGCACAAACTAAATAATTTCGGAAAATTAAGCTGGACTGATGCTTGGCATGAAATTGGGCTTGAAAGAAATTTAGAAAAACAATATTTAAAAAAACTAGATACTGGATGGTTTAATTACATAAAAAACAGACAAAGGTTATCTGAGGTAAAAAATTTAGAAAAGGAACTTCCGAAACCTGGCTCTGTAAAAACCGGCTATTATAGCGAAGTAAAAAAACTTATCGAAGAAGCACATAAATCAAAAACAGGAGCTGAACTTAAAGCAAAATTAAAAGAAATTCACATTGCTATGGCAAAAGCAGACGCTAAAGCAACCATTGATATTCAAAAAGGAATAATTAAGCCGACAGGCAAGCTAGGCAAAGCTAGTCACTGGATAAAAAATAAAACAGGAATATATAGTATTAAAAAGACATTAAGAGGTGCTAAAGCGCTAAGAATGGCTTCTAAAGGCTTTAAAGGTGCTGGAGTATTTGCTCTTTTTGAAGGACTTTTCGAAGTTGGCGATATATATGAAGGATACAAAAAAGATCGTGCAACCGGCAATAGACAACTCGCTAAATCTGCAACCAAAGTAGGAGCAAGCGTGCTTGGTTATGCAGCAGGTGCTGCCGCAACTGGAGCCGTTATAGGTTCTGTTTGCCCAGGAATTGGAAACGTTGTCGGAGGTATTCTCGGGTTTATCGGCGGTGTTGCAGTTGGTGCAGTTTCAGGCTGGTTAGCTAATAAAGCTACTAAAAAAGTGCTTGGTGAAAGTCAATCACTAGACAAAAGTGAAGTAGAATTAGCAAATGAGGAAGAAGCTAAACAACGAGCTGACAAAGCAACAGAAAATATTGAAGAACAAAAAATCTTGTTAGCAGAAGTTGCAGAAAAAGCAAAAGGACAAGACGGATTTGATGACCAAGCTTTATTAGATGCTTACGAAAACATCTTGAAAGAAAGAGAAACTGAACTTGGAGAAACCGATTCATCTGAGGGTGCCGGTTCAGTTGATTCAACAACAGATACAACTACAGGCGCTTATAGCGACAATCTAACAAGCTTTGCACAACCTCAATATGATGATGAAACTCAAGAGTTAATTGCTAAGTTAGGTTACTTGGCGAGCTTTAAAGCTACAGCTTAATAAATAACAAAAGAACCGTTTTTATGTAAAAAACGGTTCTTTCAATATTTTCTGGATTTGTAAGCTTTCTACAGAGAAGAAACATTAAAATCACGTTCCGAGCGGAATGTAGAACAGCCTAAAACACATTTTAAAAATTTCTCAATAGTGGATTCCATTGTAGAAATCTCCTCTTTTAAAGCTTTATAGCTTTCTTCTTTAACATCCTTAAGAGCATTTTCAAAAATTTCGTCATGATACATTAGTCACATCTCCTTTTTAATTACTTTGCATATTGCAAATCTACTTCACATATTCCCATAACGGCACTTTTTTGAACAAACTTTAATAATTTAAAGAATATTGTTACAAAATTTATCATTTCTACAAAATAAAATTAGTTTAATGTATTATGTTATAATATATACAGGGGAAATATAATGACAACTGATTTTCTAACAAGTTATGATTATTATTCAAGCAGACGCGACATGGAAGTGATATCGCAAATTGTAGAGTCTTTAAAGAAAATTTTGGAAGAAGATAAACATCAACCTCAACCGTTGTTTTTAAAAACGTCGGACAATTTGATTTTAAATATTGCAAGAAAAGTTGTGCAAGAAAAAAAGAAAACTTTTCTTATAGGTATTACTGGAGAAAGTGCATCCGGCAAAACTGTTTTTGTTGACAATACAATAAAAGCGTGCGTTAAGGACAAAAAAGAAGGTATTTACACAGTAATTCGTTGTGATGATTATTACAAAGATACTTCGAAAGAATTACAAGAAGCCGGCAGCTACGAAGAGCTATTCAAAACAGGTTTTAGCTTTGACACGCCAGACGCTATTGACCTTGATTTAATGAAAAAACATTTGATGAAATTGAAAACAGGTAAAGAGATTACTTCTCCAAGATATGATTTCGTAACATGCGAATCTCACCCAAACGGAGATATAAAAAAGCCTGCCAAAGTTGTTCTTACAGAAGGCTTGTATGTCTTAAACGAAGGCGTTAGAGACATTATGGACGTAAAAGTTTACGTTTACACCCCATTAGAAGTCATCAAAGAACGCTGGTATAAAAGAGCCGCACTTAGAGGAAAAACAGGAACAGCTGCCGATTTACAATTTCAAGATGTAAACAGAACTGCTCAACAATATATTCGTCCGGCTTACCAAATCTCCGATGCGGTAATTAATGGTATGGTTTCGCAAGAATATATTCAAGAAATCACAGACAAAATTTTCAATACACTTGAAGAAATTGTATAATAACTAATTTGTTATAATTTTAGCATCAACTTCTTTCATTCCGCTTACACTTTTATTAAGACTTCTTGCCAACTCTGCGGATGTTTGTGCATTGTAAAATTTTCCACTCGTGACCATTGAAGTGCATTCTAATTGTGCCAAATCATCTTCGTCATCAATATTAAACGCAATTACGTCAATCATTACATCTTTACGAATTTTTATAAGTTCCATAACATATTTACATGGGCTTTCATCACAATTTTCTCCTCCGTCGGTTAATAATATAATATGTTTTTTGCCTCTATAACCTAAAAAGTCGTGCTTTACTGCTTGTTTAAGAGAGTATGTTATAGGCGTCATTCCACGTGGTTTTATATCAATTAGAGTATTTCGTATATTAATACCGTTACTAAGTTCAATTGGAGCAACTAAGCTTGAAGCTCGACAAGCTTCATATGGGGTAAATCCCATCCTGTGACCATAAACACGTAAACCTACAGAAACATTTGGGTTAAGTTCCGGCAATATTCTTTTCATGGTATCGATCATCAAATCTACTTTTCGTCTACCTTCAAGGTATTCAGACATGCTATTTGAAAAATCCAAGATGAATAAAACTCTTTCGTTTTCATCTAGATTTGGTGTCGCCCCGCCTCGGTAAATGTTATAATTATCTGCCAAAACCGGTAAACATAAAACAATGAATCCCAAAATTAATAATATTTTTTTCATAACGTCATTATATACCCACTTTTCACTTTTCACGTTTCACTTCTCACTTAATCCATTTGACGATTATTTTTGCTTGCAATATTATAATATATAGTTGAAAACTTCACCCCTTGCCGCTGCATGAAGAGGTTGCCCAAGAGAGTGGGTGAGGGGGAAAGGGATAAATTATGAATAGCAAAGAATTAATAAAACAAGCCGAAAAAAGTTTAACAAAAGAATTTGAACAAATTGAAGATATAAGAGATTTTAACCAAGAAAAAGTTTTAAACGCTTTTATTGAAAACAAAGTTGCTCCAGAGCATTTTTATACAGTTTCAGGTTACGGGCATGATGATTTAGGACGTGAAGTTTTGGATAAAGTGTTTGCAGATGTGTTTAAGGCTGAAAAAGCGCTTGTAAGAATTCATTTTGCGTCAGGCACACATACTCTTGCATGTTGCCTTTTCGGGAATCTTCGTCACGGAGATAAGTTAGTTTCTGTTGCCGGTGCACCTTATGACACGATGCAAGAGGTTATCGGAACAGCTGGCGATGAAGAAACAAGGCGTTCTTCTTTGATTGGAAACGGTGTTCTGTATGACGAAGTTCCATTGAAAGATGGTATGGAAATCGATTTTGAAAAACTCAAAGAAAAGATTGATGAAACAGTTACAATGGTATTAATTCAACGTTCTAAGGGGTATTCTACAAGAAAATCTCTCTCTATTGAAACGATTGAAAAAATTTGTAAAATTGTAAAATCAAAAAATCCAAACTGTATCTGTTTTGTAGACAACTGTTATGGAGAATTTGTTGATACAAAAGAGCCGTTGGAAATTGGTGCGGATTTAATAGCAGGCTCATTGATTAAAAACCCTGGTGGTGGAATTGTTGAAGCCGGCGGTTATGTTGCCGGTAAAGAACTTTATGTTGATAGAGCCGCAAACCGACTCACAGCTCCTGGAATTGGTTCTGAGGGCGGTGCAATGTTTAACCAGCATAGATTGATTTTTCAAGGCTTATTCATGGCTCCATCAGTTGTTTGTGACGCAGTGAAAGGAGCTATTTTAGCATCCAAAATTTTTGACGAAATCGGTTATGACAGCGCTCCTAAATATTGGGAAAAACGCACGGATATTATTCAAAATATTACTTTCGGTTCAGCAGAACCATTAGAACATTTTTGTCAAACAATTCAACAGCTATCACCAGTAAATGGGTATGTAACGCCTATTCCTGAATATGTTCCAGGTTATGAAGATCAAATTATCATGGCTGGGGGAACATTTATTGAGGGTTCTACAATTGAACTGTCTGCAGATGGACCTTTGAGAGCTCCTTATACTGCATATATGCAAGGTGGGTTGAACTACGCGCATGTAAAAATCGCATTACATAAAATATTAGAAAAAGTTACAAAATAATTCTAATTGTAAGCGCTTTTTGAAAGTTTTGTTAACTTTTTTTAAGTGCCGTATAACCACATATAACTAATTCTTTAGGATTAGTCTCACTATTTTTATCAGAATAATTCCAAACTTTGATTTTTATGCTATTATATGGTCATACCCCTAAAATTTGGGTGAAAATAGTTTACATAGTATAAGAAGAGGAAGGTTAAATATGTCATTACCAAATGTTGCATATTTCTCAATGGAAATCGCTTTAGATCAATCTTTAAAAATCTATTCTGGCGGTTTAGGATTTTTGGCAGGCGCTCATATGTTGTCTGCAGGTTATTTGCAAATGCCGATGGTCGGGGTAACTATGTTGTGGTCTTATGGGTATTATGATCAACGTATTGCACAAGATGGTCAGGTTGAAGTTGCATACATCAGAAAATATTATGACTTCTTGGAAGACACTGGGGCTACTACAGAAGTTGATATTTTCGGTGAAAAAGTAAAAGTTAAAGCTTATTTAGTTAAACCGGAATTGTTCGGTTCTTGCCCTGTATATCTTTTGACTACAGATATAGATGGCAACAGTGATTGGGCTAAGAGCATTTCTCATAAACTTTATGACGGAAATGAAAAAATCAGAATTGCTCAAGAAACTGTTCTTGGTGTTGCAGGTATAAGAATTTTGCAACAAATCGGTTATAAATTCGA
>ENA-ORPK01000880-ORPK01000880.1-human-gut-metagenome-genome-assembly--contig:-NODE-880-length-25972-cov-7.141567_pt1 | contig 25972 bp, 35 predicted proteins | sample MGYA00242139_ERZ509068 | MGnify/ENA primary metagenome ERZ509068 (study PRJEB26280, sample SAMEA2338687) | human gut metagenome | biome: human gut; feature: human-associated habitat; material: faeces... | reverse complement strand
CGCTGACATACATAGCACCGGCAAGGCCGGAGGCGGCGGAGGAAACGCCGGAGGAGCTGACGGTAGAGCCGGAGCCCGAGAACAGATACGCGGGCCTCCATTTCAGCGACGAGGACGTTTATATCCTTGCTTGCCTCGTCTACCACGAGGCGCGCGGCGAGAGCTTCGAGGGACAAGCCGCCGTCGTCGAGGTCGTTCTAAACCGTATGCTCTCCGAGTATTTCCCGGATACGGTCGAGGAGGTCGTATTTCAGAAATACGGCGACGTGTGGCAATTCTCCCCCGCTCCGTACCTCTACTCGGCGGAGCCGGACAAGGAACAATATCTCGCGGTGCATACCGCCATAGAGGAGCGGGAGCACATTCTTTCAGAGGATACGGTCTATTTTTCGACCGCGCCTTATAACGAGAGCGTCGATATGATTATCGGCAATCACTATTTCTGTAAAATCTTTTGAACGGAGGAAAAGACGATGCAACTCATTACCACAAGGAACAAGGAAATCTCTTTCGCGGAACTCAAAAAGGCCATTTCGAGCGGGAACGGCCTCGAGCTTATCCGCCCGGGCGACAAGTTCGCTATCGAGCTCAAAAACGGCGAGCTCGTCAATGCCGTTTGCGGCGGCTACGTCAACGAGAAGCGCGCCCGCTTCGTCCTCGAGGACTGCCTCGCGGATAAGTGGCGCATGAACGACACGCCGACCAACAAGGGCGGATACCTCAAGAGCGAGGGACGGCGACACGTCCTCGAGGATATTCTCCCGCTTTTCCCGGACGAGCTCGCGGAGGCGTTCGAGCCTCGTTTCATGTCCGAGGAAATCGACGGAGAACGTCACGAGTACGCGGATACTCTGTGGATACCCTCCGCGACCGACGTTTTCGGCGCGGGTGATTGGTGGAACGAGGAGCCGGACAGCGTTCAACTTGAGATTTTCAAGCGTGAGCGCGACCGCGTGAAAGAGCGCGTCGGAGATGGGACGTGGCTTTGGTGGCTCCGTTCTCCGATTGCGAGCAACTCCAACCATTTCGTGTTTGTGGACACCGACGGGACAGTCTACTACTACAACGCGGACTATTCCCTCGGCTTCGCGCCCGGCTTTGACCTGTAAAATTCGGAATTAAAAAGCTCCCCGGCTCAATGCCGGGGAGCAAGCCACAAGGAGGCTCATACCATGAAAAAAATATCGGAAATGACTCCCGGCGAGGATCTCACGGAGCAGGCGCTCGCGGTATTCAAACGCAGACTCGAGCAAGCGAGAAAAAAGGCCGTCGAAAGCGCCGCCGCCACAAAAGCGGTATTCGACGCTCTCGAGGATATGTGCATCGAACCGGACGAAATCCCGTCGGCGGCGGAAAACGCCGAAAATCTCGAGGAGGCTATTTGCTGTTTCATCGACTACGGCGAATATTCCGTATCCGGCATTATGCGGGAAGTTCGCGCGGCCTATAAGGAGGCGGAATGAGAATGTTTGAAAGAACAAAGGCGAAAATCCGCCTCCGTCGGATTTGTAAAGCTCTCGGTGTGGAGCCGTACCCGGAAATGGTGCGATACGTTATCGACCGCGACGAGACAATTTTTCGAGGCGGTCGTCGCAACGGTAAGACGTTGGCGCTCATTATAGACGAGCTCGTATATAAGCGTGTCCCTCCGGCGTTGTTCGGTTGCCTTATGGAGTGCCGATTTTGCAAAGACCCCGATTATTGGAAAATGCCTCGAATGAGCCGGGATAGATTTTATATCTCGGAGCTCATGAGAGCCGTACAACGGTGCGAGACGGCGGGTATTGACGTAGGCAGAGGGAAACGCGACTACAAAGACGGCTATAATTGCCGCGTTTTCATCGTGGACGAAACGGAGCGCAGAACATGAAGCGTCGCCGAGAAAAACTCCCGAAATGGCGGTACGAGTTCGATTGCCGGAAATGCGACAACATTCGAGAGGTACACGACCCACGCAAGGGCAGAGACGGCGATTACTGCATCCCATGTATAGAGCACATGGACAGCCGCCGCCCGAGCCCGATACACGCAGATGAAAAAGAACGCGTCCTCCGTTGCGAGTGCTTTACGCCTATCCCGGAGGACGAGGAGGGCGAAAAATGAGATTTCCGAAATTATATGAGTGCGACCCGCAGAAAAATACCGAGTGCAACAAGCGGAATTGCGGAAATCCGTGTAAGCACACTACGCGAAAAGAGTTTGCTCGGGAGCCGTCCGGGAGTGAACTCCTCGGGAAAGTCGTTGTAATAACGCAAATGAAAAAAATCCCGACGGCGTGTGCGTATTGCAAATATTACGAAAACATGGGCGGAAACAGAGGACGCGGTAGCGACGGCGCTTGCACGGCTCGCGGGACACTTTATGCGACGCGGGGTATCAGAGTGTCGAAAGAGCGCCTCGATAATTGCCCGCTCCGCATAATTACGGGAGGCAGAGAATGAGACGCAAAAAGAAAAGCCGCCTCGCGGCGGCGGAGTTCCTCGCCGTGCTTATCGTGACGGCGGTCGTTTTCACAAAGGGCTTGAGCGCGGCGCTCGCGTGGCGAGGCTATAAGGCCGTCGGCGGCGAGTTCATGCTCTTGCTCCTACCTATTATATATTATGAGGCAAAGCGGATTATCCTCGATTTCGTGGCGGAATTCGTAGAACTTTACCGCCGCGCGGAGGATTGACAATGCAGGACAGAAAAAGAGAAACCGCCGACGCTTTGCAGAACGTCGGCGGGGACTCGTCCCGGAAAAGACGAGCGATTACTCATACCTTTATTATTATAGCACTCTCCGGGACGGTATGCAAGGGCAAAAAATCGAGCGCAAAGCGCGTTTTTACGGGCTCGTATGGAATATTAACAAACCGACCATAGGCGAGCTCTCGTCGGAGGGTGTCACATGAAAACAGTTTACAGAGAGAAACGCTATTATTGCGGCGAGTATCTCGACGTATATATCTACCCGACCTATCGGCAAGGCCGGAGCAGAGGCAAGCGGAGCAAGCCGACCTCCGCCGCTCAAGCGAAACTCAATCAGCGGCATAGAGAGGAAAAGCTCGTCCGTCTCCTCCACGCGAACTTCACGCCGGACGACCTCGAAATCCATTTGACCTATCAGCAACAGCCGGAGAGCCCGGAGGAGGCGCAACGCCTTTTACGGAATTATATCCGCCGGGTGCAGAGAGCACGGAAAAAGCAAGGGCTCCCGCCGCTCAAGTACATAGCCGTTACGGAAAAGGGCTCCAAGAATGGGCGCTATCATCATCATGTTACGCTATCCGGCGGAATGGATAGAGACGAGCTCGAAAAGCTATGGGGGCTCGGGTACGCGAACTCCCGCCGTTTGCAGTTCACGGAGAGCGGCCTTGCCGGGCTCGGTCACTACATCGTCAAGAGCCCGCTCTATGCTCGAGCATGGAACGCCTCGAAAAACCTTATCGACCCGGAGCCGAAAACACGGGACGGGCGTATCTCCGGCAAGCGCGCCGAGGAGCTCGCCCGCGACACGACCAACAACGCCGAGTATGAAAGGCTCTATCCGGGCTATTTCCTCGCGGATGCTGGCGCATGGCACAACGACGTAAACGGAGGAAAGTATATCGTCGCCCACTTTTACCGGCGGGACGGTGTATTTATAAAACCGAAACGGAGGAAACGAAAATGACAGTAAACGAGTTTGCAAAGGAAGTCCACGAGAACGCGGTCGCTCATGGATGGTGGGAGACGGCTCGGAGCTTTCCCGAGGTCGCCGCGCTCATTCATTCGGAAGTCTCGGAGGCGCTCGAGGAGTGGCGCGACGGAAATCCGGCTATCTATGGGTGTTGCGGCATCCCGGGCGGAGTCTGCGAGTTCGAGGGCTCTTGCGACAAGGACGAGAAAACCGGCACTTGCAAGCCGGAGGGAGTCGCCGTCGAGCTTTGCGACGCGATTATCCGCATCCTCGATTACCTCGCCTATATGGGCGTGGACGTTGAGGCCGTGCTCATGGCAAAGCATGAGTACAACAAGGGACGCGAATACCGCCACGGAGGGAAACGCGCCTAAACCACGATAACGCACGAGGAGGGCGAGCTAATGATTAACTATTTCGAGGCGGCGGAGAAAACTCTCCGCGCTCGCGGCTTGCTCGAGACGGCTTTAGGCAATCTCGAGCGGAAAAAGGAGCGCATTTTACGATACGGCGCGCCGTCGGAGTATCCGTCGGCGGATATGTCTAAACCGTACACGGGTGCGAAATCTGTAAACGACGCGCTCGCGGACTGCCTCGAGCTCGCCGAGGTTATGCGGGAAATCCAAGTTACCCGGGATAAGGCCGAGGAAATCGACGACGTGCTCGCGCAGATGGACGAGGACGACGCGCGTATCCTCCGGCTTTGGTACATCGAGCGCAAGAGCAAGGACGAAATCACGGAGGCCGTATGCTATTCGTCCACGTCGAGCCTCTACGACCTCCGTAACAAGGCACTCGTGCGCTTCGCTCTCCTCTACTTCGGCGCGGGAGCTATGCCGTCTATGTGAGGCGTTTTCTAACTTATTCTCATGTATCGAAAAAAATCCGTATGGAAACTTGCATTTTCCCCGTGCTATCATTGAGGCGTAAAGAGAGGTCGAGGGAAACCTCGTCGCCGTGCGCCCCGCGCTTTATGCGCGAGGCGTTCTCTTTATCCACTCGGAGGCGGAGAGCATGAGAGAGTTTGCAAAAGCGTTTTACGAGTCTCCGGCATGGAGACGCACACGAGCGTATATTCTCAAGCGCGACGCGGGGCTATGCGTCCATTGTGGCGAGCCCGGCGTTATCGTGCATCACAAGATAGAGCTCACGCCGAGGAACATCGACGACCCGGCAATCGCGCTCGGCGAGGATAACCTCGAGACAGTTTGCCGGACGTGTCACGCATTGATACACGAGGGAACGCCGCCGCTTGCCGACGGCCTCGCTTTCGATGCAGACGGAAATATTATCACAGCGCCACATACCCCCCGGGGTGCGCCGAAATAGATACCCGGTAAGTAACCGCGCCTCAATCCTCGGAAGAACCGACCCGGGCGCGCACATGAGGGGGGGTAAAACCGGGGCGGAGGGAGGTTTACTCATTATATGGCGGCAAATAAAAAAAGCTACGACGAGCTTTCGATTTCTGAAAAAATCGAGGCGAAAAAGAAGAAAATTAAACGGCTTTTCCGAGAAATGCCTCCCGAAAAGCGGCAGTTTGCCGAGGGGCTTATCAATCAATTTGCCGTGACCTCCGTCACGCTGGAACGCCTCGCCGACGAAATCAACAACGGCGATTTGATAGAGGATTTCGTACAGGGGGCGCAAAAGCTCCGCCGGGAGTCTCCGGCTCTCCGTGCCTACAACACGACGATTAAATCCTTTTCCGCTCTCACAAACCAACTCGTCGCGTTGCTCCCGGAGAAAGAAAAGAAATCGGCGGGTGACGAGCTTATGAGCTTTATCACAAAGCCCGCCGCCCGGTCGGGCAAGTAGTGAACTACGTCCGGGAATATTGGGAGCGGATTTCCTCCGGCGAAATCGTCACGAGCCGACGGGTAAAAGCCGTGTACGGTCGTCTCGTGGCGGAAATGGACGCGGCGGACGAGAGCTCGCCGTATTACTTCGACGAGGCCGTCGGCGAAAGGCCGATTATCTTCGTTGAGCGGTTTTGCAAGCAGTCTCAAGGAACGCTCGGCGAGTCTCTGACGCTCGAGCTTTTCCAAAAAGCATTTATACAACTCCTTTTCGGGTGGCTCGAGAGGGCGACGGGATACCGGCGCTTTCGAGAGACACTCTTTCTTGTAGGGCGAAAGAACGGCAAGAGTACGCTCCTCGCGGCTCTCGCGCTCTATATGCTCGTCGCAGACTACGAGGGCGCGGCGGAGATTTACTCCGTAGCGACCAAGAAAGACCAAGCAAAAAAGACGCTCACAGAGGCCGTAAACATGGTGAAGCAGAGCCCCGAGCTCTCCGCCATTCTCAAAAAGCGCCGCAACGACATTTACTTTCCGGCGACGGCCTCCAAGTTCGAGGCGTTGGCCTCGGACTCGAATACCCTCGACGGCCTCAACTCTCACGCCGTCATTATCGACGAGCTCCACGCTATCCGCGACCGCAATCTCTACGAGGTTATGAAGCAATCGACCTCGAGCCGCCGACAGCCGCTTGTGATTATGATTACCACGTCCGGCACGGTGCGCGAGTCTGTTTTCGATAACCTTTACGGCTACGCTTGCGAGGTCGCAGACGGGCAGACTCCCGACGAGCGTTTCCTCCCCGTGCTCTACGAGCTCGACAAGCGCGAGGAGTGGACAGACCCGACGGCATGGATAAAGGCAAATCCCGGCCTCGGGACGATAAAGCAATATACCACGCTCGCCGACTTCGTAGAGCGAGCAAAGAAAAATCCCGAGGACTTGCCCGGCGTTCTCTGCAAGGACTTTAACGTAAAGGCGACCGGCGCGGCATCGTGGCTCTCCTATGAGGACGCAGTAAATGAGGCCACATTCAAGCCCGAGGAGGTCTATAACACCTACGCTATCGGCGGGTGCGACCTCTCCGCGACGACCGACCTAACGTGCGCGACGCTGATTATCCGGCGCTCGTCCGACGATGAAATTGTGTACGTTTTTCAGCACTATTTCCTCCCTCAAAAGAAAATCGACCAGCTCGACGAGCACAACACGCAAGAAGCGCCCTATAAGATTTGGGCGGAGCGGGGGCTCGTAACGATATGCGAGGGTACTCGCGTCGATTATTCGGCGGTGACGGCGTGGTACTGCCAAATGCGGGACGAGCTCAAGATAGACGCTTTCAAAATCGGTTACGACCGCGCTCTCGCCGGTTATTGGGTGGACGAAATGAAAGCGAACGGCTTTGAAATGTGCGCCGTTGCACAGGGGCCTTTTACATGGTCGCAACCTATGAGGGAGCTCGGCGCGGCGCTCGCCGATAAGAAAGTCAATTACAACAAAAATCCCGTTTTGCTTTGGTGCTTGACGAACACAGGAGTTAAAAAAAGCGGCGTGAACAACATTCAGCCCGTCAAGATTTCCGAAAAGCGCCGTATCGACGGCATGGTATCCCTCCTCAATGCGTGGGTTATCTATGTGCGGGATTACGAGGACTATATGTATTTAGTGGGGTGAAAAAATGGCAAAGAGAGGGCTCTTTCAATCTATTTTCGGGGGCAAGGGCGAGAAAAATAAAGATTTCCACGCATACAAGCTCTTGAGCTCGTGGGAGTCTACTTTCGTACCGTATTCCGGGAATATGTGGGATATTAACACGGTACGCTCCGCCGTGGACGCTTTCGCCCGCCGAGCCTCGACCGCACAGCCGCGCCACGTCCGGCAGTCGGCAGAGACGACGGTTGCGGTAAACGACTATATCGACCGCATTTTGCAGTTCCGGCCTAATCCGTACATGACGGCGGCGGACTTCTATTACAAGCTCGCCGCGCAGTACAAGGTATATAACAACGCGATAGCGTACCCGGTTTTCGATGAAACAGGCCGTTTGACAGCGGTCTACCCTATCAATGCACAGTATTTCGAGCTCCTCGAGTACATGGGTACGCTCTATTGCCGGTTTACCTTTGCGACGGGTGCAACGTACATTTGCGAATATTCCCGAATTATCCACGTCCGGCGGCATTTCCTCGAGCACGATATTTTCGGCGACGGAAACAAGCCGCTCGATACCGCACTCAAGACAGCGAATACGCTCAATCAGAGCATGAGCAAGTTTGCCGAGCTCGTCGCGGTTATCCGGGGTATTCTGAAAGTCTCGAACGCCGTCAAGACGGAGGACTTAAACCGCCGCAGAGACGACTTTATCCGGGACAACCTCCGTATGGAGAACAACGGAGCGGGCGTTATCGTCACGGACGCGAAATACGACTATACGCCTATCACGGATAAGACGACTCCTATCCCGGCGACACAACTCGCATACGTCAAAGAGGAGATTTACGACTATCTCGGCGTGTCGAAAGAAATCGTCGAGAATACCGCGACTCCGCAACAGGAACAGGCTTTTTATAGCGGCGAAATCGCCCCGTTTTTCCGCCGTCTCTCGCAAGCGTTCTCGAATGTGCTCTTTACCGAGCGGGAGTTCGGGTACGGAAACCGTATCGTCTTTTCCGCGAACTCCGTCCAGTTTGCGACGCTCCCGGAAAAGGTCACGGCGGCAAAGTTCTTGACGGAAATCGGCGCGGCGACGCTCGACCAAATCTTGACTATGTTCGATATGCCGACCATCGGCGGCGAGGAGGGCGCGCGCCGCGTCCAAACGCTGAACATGGTAAACGCAAAGCTCGCAGACAAATACCAGACCGGCGGAAATACGCCGCCGGACGACACTACGCCGCCCGGGGAGCCAACCGGCGGGAAAGAGGAGGGTTAGGCTATGGCCATCAAACAGGGGCGCGAGTATCGCGCTTTGCAGGACTTTAGCCTCGTTCCGAGGGACGAGGGCTCGAAAGAATACCGGGTACGCGGTACGGCTATCGTATTCAATTCGCCTACGGTGCTATGGGAGTGCGACGGCGTGGAATACAAGGAAATTATCGACCGTCACGCTTTCGACGAGTGCGATATGTCCGACGTGATTTTCAACTACAACCACGGCGGAAAGGTCGTCGCTCGCCTCCGAAACAAAACGCTCGCGCTCAACATCGACGAGCGCGGCGTAAACATCGACGCAGACCTCGGCGGAACAACTGCCGGGCGCGAGCTTTACGAGGAAATCGACGGCGGGTACGTCGATAAAATGTCCTTTTCTTTCACGGTGCGCGAGGCATCCTATGACTCCGTTACCCATACCCGCACTATCACAAAGGTCAAAAAGCTATACGACGTGTCGGCGGTGGACATTCCCGCCTATAATGACACGTCTATTTCGGCTCGGAGCTTTTTCGAGGAGGAGCACTCGAGGGAGCTTGCGGCTTTGGAGCAAGCCCGGAGGCGGAAGAAACTCGTAGCTTTGACATACTAACCGACCACACAACAACTATCATTTTTTGGAGGTAAATTATGAACATCGAAAAGAGACGCGCAGAAATCGCCGCCCGCAAAGCTGAAATCCGTAAGCTCATTGAGGGCGACAGCGAGAACAAGCTCAACATGGACGACCTCGAGAAAGAGCTCCGCGAGCTCAACGAGGAGGACGAGAAGCTCGAAAAGAGACAGGCTATCGAGCGTATGCTCAACGGCGGCGCGGCTCCGGCCTCTCCCGCTGGCCTCTCTAATCCCGTCGCTCGCTCCGCAAATCAGCCCGCGCCGGAGAGCACCGAAAAGCTCTATCGCTCCGCATGGCTCAAGACCTTGCAGGGTAAGCCGCTGACCGACGACGAAAAGCGCGCATACTCCACGGCGGCAAACTCCGGCCTCCCCATTATCCCGGAGACGACCGCAAATCAGATTATCAAGAAAATGTACGAGGTCGCGCCGATTTTGCAGAGATGCAAGATTTTCCACGTCCCCGGCAATTTCAAGTTCGCTATCGAGGGTACGAACGACGAGGCCGCGCTCCACACCGAAAACGCCGCCATTACCGCCGCGAGCGACTCCCTCGGCTCCGTCTCTCTGACCGGCTACGAAATCGTGAAGCTCGTCAAAGCCTCCCGTGCTTGCTCCGAGATGGCGCTTTCCGCGTTCGAGAGCTATATCGTCGAGGTTATCGCCGAGGCCGTCGCCCGCCGCATTGAAAAGTACATTTTCACCGGCACGGGTACAAATCAGCCCGGCGGCGTTAAGACTGCCGGTAAGGGCGCGAGCGGCGCGTACACCGACGGCACAGACCAGATTACCGTAGGTAAGACGGCCTCTCTCACCGAGGAGAACGTTATCGCGCTCTACGGCTTGCTCGGCGACGGTTACGAGCGTAACGCCGTTTGGTGCATGAACAAGGCGACATTCTTCTCTGACTTCTTCCCGCTGATGAACAAGAGCAAGAACAACGTTATCGAGTTCGCAAACGGCAAGTATTACATCATGGGCGCGGAGGTCTACTTTACCGGCTCTCTCGCCGCACATGAGGCGTATCTCGGCGACTTCTCCTATATCATCGGCAACTATTCGCAGGATATTACCGTCGTCCGCTCCGAGCACTCCGGCCTTGCTACGAACAGCATCGACTATCTCGGCGCTTGCGTGTTCGACTCCAAGCCGGTCGCGGGCTTCGGCGCGTTCGTGCATCTCGCAAAGGCGGCGGATTAATAGGAGGGCTCGAGTATGGCAGTCGGTGACGAATATCTCGCCTCCGTCCGCCATAGCGTGAGACTTTCCTCCACCGTCCACGACGGGGAATTGACCGACCTCATTAACGCCGCTCGAGCCGACCTTGTGCTCGGCGGCGTTCTTGAGGCAAAAGCGAACGACGAAACCGACCCGCTTATCAAAAAGGCGGTGACGACCTACGTCAAGGCGGAGTTTGGGCTCGACAACGAGGACGCGGACAGGCTCCGCGCCTCGTATAAAGAGCAGAGAAACGGCCTCTCGCTATCGGACTCCTATATCGCGGCGGAGGGGGGATAGCTCATGTACTGGCGCGACGTTGTGACGCTCAAAGCCGTTACGGAGGGGCGCGACGCGGACGGTTTTCCGAAAGAGACAATCACGGAGACGACCGTTTTCGCCGACGTGTCCTCTACCAAGCGGAGCGAGTTCTACGCCGCCCGACAAGCGGGTATCTCGCTCGCGCTGACGGTAAAGCTCCGCGCCGCTGACTATGACGGTCAAGAGCGGCTCTCCTATGAGGGCAAAGAGTACAAGGTCGAGCGCGCATACACGGAGGCGCGGGAATACTACGAGCTTAATTGCTCCGAGTTTAGGGAGGCGAGCGAATGAACGTAAACGCTCTTTTAGTGGGTACGCTCGATAGTCTCCTCCCTACCGCTGACAGCGTGTATAAGGGAGCGGCGACCGAGTATATCGTTTTCAACTATACCGAGCTCCCGGCGGACTTCGCAGACGACGACGCGGCACATTACCGCTATCTCGTGCAAGTCCACCTATACGCGCCGCTCGAGAAGAATACCCGCACATACCGGCGGGAAATCTCTCGGCGGCTCGTGGCGGCGGGCTTCACGCGCCCGACGGTGACTCCGGCCTCCGATAAAAACGGACAGCATTACGCCTTTGAGTGCGAAATCGCGGGAGGCGTTGACGATGGCTAATCTATCCACGAGCGGGCTCGAGGAGCTTATCGGCGGTTTTGACGCTATCGCAGAAATCCCCGACGAGGTAGTGCTCGAAATGCTCGTCGCGGAGGCAGAAGTTATCGCCCCGGCGCAGGAGGCCGAGGCGCGCGCTATGCTCTCGGGCAAGTACAGCACCGGCGAGACGGCGCAAAGCATTTCCTACGGCAAAAAGCTCAAGAAAACATCGGACGGACGAGCTATCTACGTTTACCCGAAAGGCACTCGGCGACACGGCAACAAGCGCCGCGCCGCCGAGGTCGCTTTTGTGGACGAGTTCGGTAAACAGGGACAGCCCGCCCGCCCATTCATCCAGACGGCAAACGAGAAAGCGGCAGACCCGGCAACCGACGCGGCGGCTCGGGTGTACGACGGCTTTCTCAAATCGAAAAACTTTTAGGAGGTTTTATTATGGCACAGTTTGGCGCAAAGCGACCTATCTTCGCCCCGACGAAAACCACGCCGGACAATGCGCTCCCGACCTACGACTACGAGAAAGTCGTAACCGTGGGTAAGCTCGTTAAGGCCGACCTCACCGTTACGAACGCCTCCGGCGAGCTCTACGCCGACGACGCGCTCGCCGAAAAGGTCGATATGTTCGCCTCCGGCTCTCTTGCGCTGGAAACGGACGACAAGACGGACGAGGTACACGCCGCTATTCACGGCGCGACCAAGGATACGCAGTCGAGCGAGGTCACGGACTCCGACGGAGACGTAGCTCCTCGCGGTGGCCTTTGCTATTACAAGGTCATTATTCGCGGCGGAGTCCGCTATTTCAAGGGCGTGTTTCATCCGCTTGTCAAGGCCATTCTCGGCAACGACAGCGCGGCGACAAAGGGATCCTCTATCACGTTCGGCACGAGCGCGACGACCTTTACCGTGTTCCGTTGCAACTCTGGCGCATGGCGCATCACGAAAGAGTTCACGACGGAAAGCGAGTGTATCGCGTGGTGCGATACCAAGCTCGGCAAAGTGGGAGGCTAATATCAGCACGGACGGGAGGCGAGCGAGAACGGCTCGCCTCCCGCTTTGGTAATTGGAGGGTAAAGGCATGAAAACGGCAAAAGTGACGCTCGCGGACGCGACGTATTACCTCGCATTTGACGGCGAGGCTATGTTTACACTCCGGGACGATTTCGGCGGGACACAACTCGCACTCGAGGCAATAGAGCAGGATACCCGCGAGAGCTTCGCGGCGACGTGCGCTATCGCGGCGGTACTGGCAGAGCGCGGCGAGCTCCTCCGTCGGCGGCTCGGATACGACCCGGGCGCTATCCCGGAAAAGGACGATTTTCTCCTCATGGTGAGGCCGTTTGAAATCGTGACGCTCAAGCGCGCAATTATGACGGCTATCGAGCTCGGCTATGGTCGAGAGGTAACGAGCCCGGCGGACGACGAAATCGACGAGGGGCTCGCGGAACTTAATCAAAAAAAAACAAGATAAGGCGGGCGGAATACTACCGTATCGCCGTTCTTTGCGGAGTCTCCCCGGCGGAGGCTCTTTTTATGGCTCCCGGAGAGGTTTTCGACCTTTGGGAGCTATACCTATCCGCACACGGTAAGAACAGAGGCGAGGAGGGCGTGTAATGGCAAACCGTGAGATAAAAACGAAAGTCGCTATCGACGGGGAAAAAGAATACAAAGAGTCGCTCAAGAATATAAACTCCGCCCTCGGGACGCTCAAATCGGAATTGAAGCTCGTCGAGAGTCAATACGCGGGACAGGCGAACAGCTACGCGGCTTTGAGCGCGAAAGGCGACGTACTCTCCTGTATGTACGACAAACAGAAAGAAAAGGTCAAGGCGGCGGCGGAACAGCTCGAGAAAGCGAAAAAAGCTCAATCGGACTACGCCGAAAAAGTCTCCTCCGCGAAATCCGAGATTTCGCGTTGCGAGGCCGCTCTCGCCGCTCTCGGCGACGAGACGGGCGATACGACCGAGGAGCAAGCCAAGCTCACGGCGGAGCTCGAAAAGACAAAGAGCGAGCTCGCGGCGGCTAAAAAAGGGTACGAGTCTACGACTCGCTCCGTCAATTCCTATCAAACACAGGTAAATAGCGCCGAGACGGAGTTAAACAAGCTCGGCTCGGAACTCGATAAAAACGCCTCCTATATGGACGAGGCCGCGAAATCCTCCGACGGGTGCGCGAAATCTATTAACGAGCTCGGTAAAGAGGTCGACACCGAAAAAAAGGCACAGAAAGAGGCGGCGGACGCGGCAAAAGAACACGCCGAGAAAATGGAAAAACTCGGAGCGGCCGCAAAAGTCGCGGCGGCGGCGGTCGTGGCAGTTACGGCGGCGGCGGTCAAGCTCGGGAAAGAGGTTATCGACGCATACGCCGACTATGAGCAGTTAGTCGGCGGCGTTGAGACACTCTTTAAGGATAGCTCGGCTCAAGTCATGCAGTATGCCAACGACGCATACAAGACCGCCGGGCTCTCTGCAAACGAGTACATGGAAACCGTGACCGGGTTTTCCGCGAGCCTTATCTCCTCCCTCGGCGGGGACACGGAGAAAGCCGCGAAATATGCGGACATGGCAATTACGGATATGTCCGACAACGCTAACAAAATGGGCTCGGACATGGCCTCTATTCAAAATGCGTACTCCGGCTTTGCAAAGCAGAACTATACAATGCTCGATAACCTCAAGCTCGGGTATGGCGGCACGAAAGAGGAAATGCAAAGACTCCTCGAGGACGCGGAGAAGCTCTCCGGCGTGAAATACGATATTTCGAGTTATTCGGATATTGTAGACGCAATTCACGTCGTACAAACGGAAATGGGTATCACGGGGACGACCGCAAAAGAGGCGGAGGCGACTATCTCCGGCTCTATCGGGATGCTGAAATCCTCGTTTCAAAATCTCATTACCGGCCTCGGCGACGCTGACGCAGATGTAGACAAGCTATGCGATAACGTCGTAAACTCCTTTAATTCCGTCATAAAAAACATTTCGCCGGTCATTGAAAACCTTGCAAAAACCGTCCCGAACGCTTTCGAGGGCATCCTCGACGCTATCTCTCCGCTCTTGCCGGAGTTCCTCGAAATGGGAGCGGGAATGTTTGAGGCGCTCCTAAACGGACTCGTTTCTATGTTACCGGGGCTTGTGAGCGCGGTCGCCTCTATCGTACCGATGCTCGTCGAGAGCATCATAGAGGCGTTGCCGCTTGTCGTAGACGCGGCGGTACAGTTCATAGCGGCACTTGTACAAGGCATCGCGGAGGCACTACCGACGCTCATTCCGGCGGCGGTCGAGGCCGTAGCGACGATAGCAACGACTCTGATTGACAATGTTCCTCTACTTATTGAGGCGGCGGGACAGCTTATCGAGAGCCTCGTAACGACGCTCCTCGACGCTATCCCGCAAATCATCGAGACGGGAGTCGAGCTTTTAACCGCCCTTGTGGAAAACCTCCCGGAAATCATTACGACGATATGCGAGGTTTTGCCGCAAATCATCGAGAGCACTATCTCGACGCTCCTCGACCATTTGCCGGAAATCGTAGAGGCGGGCGTAAAGCTATTGACGGCGCTTATTACCAACCTCCCGCAAATTATTTTGACGATAGTACAGGCGCTCCCGCAAATCATCACGGCGGTAATTAACGCCCTCGTGAACAATATCCCGAAAATCATCGAGACAGGCGTAAAGCTATTGACCGCCCTCATTACCAACCTCCCGCAGATTATCGCCGAAATCGTCCGCGCTATGCCGCAGATTATTACCGGCATCGTGAGCGCGCTCGGCGAGGGCGTGTCGCAGGTCGCGGAGGTCGGCGCAAACCTCGTCCGGGGCTTGTGGCAAGGCATCCAGTCGCTCGCCGGGTGGCTATGGGATAAAGTGTCCGGGTGGATTTCCTCCATTTGGGACGGCATTACGGACTTTTTCGGCATCCACTCCCCGAGCACAAAAATGGCGTGGGTGTCCGAAATGAACGTCGAGGGCGCAGTCGTCGGCATTGAGAAGAACAAGAGCAAGGCCGTAAAAGCCTATGGAGCTATGGGCGAGGAAATGCTCGCCGAGGTAGACTCCGGGCTCGCGGCGGTAAACGACAAGCTCAAAAGCTCTATCGGGGAAATCGAAACGGGCTTTTCCGCAAAGGCGACCGTCGAGGCCGTCTCCGCATCCGTTCCGGCGGACTTGACCGGGCGCGGCGGCGGTGCGACGACCTCCGGCGGCGGAGATACAAACGTCGTAAATCATTTTCATATCGCGGAGCTCGTCGTCCGTGAGGAGGCGGACGTAAAGAAGATTTCCCGCGAGCTCTACAATATGCAGAAATCGAAATCGCGGAGCAAGGGGGTATCTATGGCGTGAGCATGGGTTTTATTTTCGACAACAAGCATAGCGGGGATATGGGAGTCGTGTTCAAATCCACAGACCGAACACTCCTCCCCGCGAAACGGGTAACGCAATACACGATACCCGGCAAGAGCGGCACATACGACATAGAGGACGGTTACGAAAACCGCGAAATCGTATGCACGGTCGCTTTCGTCGGCGAGGGCTACCATTACGCGGGCGTGAGAACGCGAGCGCGCGCCGTGGCGGAATGGCTCTCCGGCGAGGGCTTGCTCGTATTTGACGACGAGCCCGAAAAGGCGTACTCCGCAAAGGTCGTCGGCGGTATCTCTATCGAGCAAATCGCCGTTACGGGGACGTGCGAGGTACGTTTCTTGTGTAAGCCGTTCGCCGAGTCCTTGCGCTACAATCAGCAGGACGTGAAATCCGTCTCTCTGCCTCACACGGAGGCGGTCAACGTCCGAGGGACGCAGGAAACGGACGGCTTAATCTATATCACGGCGCGCGGCAATATCCAAACGCTGACGATAACACGGCTCAAGGTAAATTAAAAAATTAGGAGGTTTCTACTATGAGCGCATTATCTAACGTCCACGCATCCACTCTCTTGAATACGTCCTTGCGGAGCGGGACGTACTATCTCGCTCTTTTCCTCACCGACCCGACGGCGAGCGGAACGGGTACGGAGGTATCCGGCGGCGGATACGCGAGAAAGATTATCAACTTTAGCGCGCCGTCCCTCGTGTCCGGCAAAGAACAGGTTTCCAACTCTGCGCCCGTTGACTTCGGCACTCTGACGGCAGACCTCGGCACGGTGGCCTATTGGGGCATCTATGACGCGCTGACGGCGGGTAATTTGCTTTGGTACGGCTCCTTTACCAGGAGCAAGAACGTACTCAACGGCGACGCTATCACGGTATCGGCGGGGGCTATCGTTTGCACTCTGGCATAACGAGGAGGCGAGCAAATGTATAACCGCACTCCGTACAATAAGACGACGTACAACCGAACAACGTCCATTGTGTTCGAGTGGCTCGCTACGGCGAACGCGGAGACGGATACCTCGGCGACGCTGAAAATCATTCGATACCTCGACGGCTCGGCGGCGGCGGTCGCTACCGCGTCCGGCGTGTTCGTCCGCGTCCTCCTCCCCTCCGCGCTTGCGGAGGCGGAGGCCGGAAGCGTCGGCGACTATATCCGCACTCTCTTTTTCTCCGCGCTTGCGGAGGCCGTAGCAACGGCGAGCGGTACGGGCGTTTCGACCTACGGCTCCGTCACTATGGTAATTGAGGGCGTGAACATGGTCGCCGGAGACGAGCTTATTATCGACACGGAGCACATGACCGTAACGCTCAACGGCGCGAACATCATCGACCGCGTGAGCGACGATAGCGCATTTTTCAAGCTCCAACCGGGCGAGAACGATATTATCGTCGAGGGCGGCACGACCGCAGACGTTAAAATCTTGTGGAAAGATAGGTGGTTATAATGGCAAAGCCGCAGATTTTCAACCGCGATATGAAGCGGCTCGCCTACCTCGACAACGCGCTCGCCGTCGGCTACGGCCTCGAGACTAATTCCCTATGGACGGCGACCTTTACGCTCCCGGCGGACGACCCGAAAAACGCCTATTGTACGCCGCTGAACTTCGTCGAGATTTTCGACGGAGACGAGCGTATCGACCTTTTCCGCATCATCGGGGAGGATATGGAGCGGAGCAACGGCGCGACTCGCTATTATGATTGCGAGCACGTCCTCGCTACGCTCCTCTCCGACGTTCTCTTTCAGTATCATCAATGCGGCGGCTCCGGCGTAAAGACCGCCGACGTTCTCAATTACATTCTCGCACGGCAGACCCGGCAAAACTGGAAACTCGGGGCTTGCGATTTCAAACGCTATTTTGAATATAATTGGGAAAACTCGACGCTCCTCGCGGCGCTCTTTGCCGTGCCGGAGTGCTTCGATAGTGAATACCTTTGGTCGTGGGATACGACCGTCTACCCGTGGACGCTCTCGCTCACCGTGCCGACGGAGGCACTCAAAAGCGAAATCCGATACGCAAAGAATATGACGAACATTAAAAAGACGACGGACGCGACCAGTATCGCAAACCGCGTCTATGCGCTCGGATACGGCGAGGGTGTAAACCAACTGACGATAGAGTCGGTGAACGGCGGCGTTCCATACGTCGAGGACGCTTTAAGCATCGAGCGATACGGCTTGTGTTCGACTATCCTCGTAGACTCGCGGTATCAAGTGGCGGAAAATCTCAAGGCATACGCCGAGCAGATACTCGCCGGGCTCAAGGAGCCGTATGTGAGCTATGAAATCGGCGCTATCGACCTCCACCGGCTGACCGGCGACAAGTTCTCAAAGTTCCGCCCGGGCGAAATCGTCCGCGTCGTGGACGAGGCCGACGGAATTAACCTCCGTACCCGCATCGTCCGCGTTGAGAAAGCGGATGCAGAGGGCGACCCGGGAAACGTCACGGTAACGATTGCCAACAAGACGCAGGATATAGCGGGCAGTATTTCCGACTTGCAGAGCCGCGCCCTCATTTCCGAGACATACGCACAGGGCGCGACCAACCAACAAATCTATAATTTCTCGGATAACGCCGACGCAACGCATCCGGCGAAACTGCAACTCTATATCTCCGACTCGGTGGTACGCATTAACAAAATGCTCCTCAATATCGAGTTCGAGGCGTTCCGGGCGTATGAGAAAGCTATCGGCGGCGGCGGTGGACAAACGACCTCCTCCGGCGGCGGGCAGACAACGAGCTCCGGCGGCGGCTCTACGACCTCCTCCGGCGGCGGGCAGACCTCCGGCGGAACGGCGCTCAAGTCCTCGAACGTGCTCCCGAGCGAGACGAACGGACAGGCCGTGCATAACCACGGCATTTCTCAACACGCCCGCCTTGCAACGACAAGCGACGGGAAAACCGTTGACGGATACGAGACGTTCATTTGGTCGGGCGCGCATACGCATCCGGCGCACACGCACAGGATTTCCGCACATACACACGAGGTCTACGACCATACGCACACGGTAAGGGCGCACACGCATACGGTGAAAGACCATACCCACACCGTAAAAGACCATACCCACGCTATCGAGTTCGGCATCTACGAGGGACAACGCGCCTCGAAAGCGACTATCAAGGTAGACGGCAAAGAGATACCCGCGCCGTCCTCGTATAGCAATATCGACATTGTGAAGTATCTCGCCACGGACTCGAGCGGGAAGATACGCCGTAACTCGTGGCACTCGATAGAGATACTCCCCGATAACATGAGTCGTATCGTGGGCGCGGTATTCGCTCAAACATTCTGTAATTCTCGCGGCGGCGGGGACTACTAAAAGGAGGAAAGAATATGTCCGAATTAGTGACAATGTACCCGGCGCAAGCCAACTCCCCGGAGACTTCGCTCTCCGGCGCGCTGACGGCGGCGGGTACGACCGTAAACGTCGTTGACGGCTCCGTACTGCCGGAGGCTCCGAACTTGCTCACGATTGGAGCGGACGGCTCCACGGCGGAAACGGTGCTTATGACCGCAAAGAACGGGAACGTGCTCACCGTCACGCGAGCGCAGAACGGCACGACCGCCCGGGCATGGTCGGCGGGCGACGTTATCGCCCGATATTTCACGGCGGCAGACCAAACCGCCATGCAGGAAAATATTAAGAAGCTCAACGAGGGCAAGGCCGAGAAAGCCGCCTCTCCGACAGCGGGCAACTTTGCCGGGCTCGACTCCTCCGGCAATCCGACCGACTCCGGCAAAAAGCCGGGCGACTTTGCCGCCGCGAGCCATACCCACACGGACAAGGCGGACAAAGTAAAGAGCGCCACGGCGGGACACTTCGCCGGGCTCGACTCCTCCGGCAATCTGACCGACAGCGGCAAAAAGCCGGGCGACTTTGCCAACGCCTCCCACGCTCACGCGGGATACGCCGAGGTAAAGATTTTCTCCGGCGTGTCCGTCGCCGCCTCTGCATGGGTGAGCGACAGCACATACGCGGCGTATCCCTATGCCGCCTCTATCGCTTGCCCCGGCGTGACGGCGAGCCACGTCCCCGAGGTCGTGTTCGGCGCGACAGAGGCCGCGAGCGGAAACTTTGCGCCGGTCGCTCTATCCGGGAGCGGGACGGTCAAAATCTACGCCGCGACAAAGCCGACGGCGGCTATCACGGTGCAGAGCATTACTTGTATTAAGGCGGTGAGTTAAAAATGATTGGTAGAACAAACGCAGTCAGCAAGCCCGGAGTCGAGCTCTCCCTCGTGGTATCCGTTACGAGCGGAGCGGCGGTCACGGCGACAAAGGGCTCGAAAACGGTAAACGGCACGGCGGCGGGCGGCTCGTGCGTCCTCTCCTTGCCGGAGGCCGGTACATGGAGCGTCAAGGCTACACTCAACGGGCAAACGTCCGACACGAAAAGCGTCTCCGTCGTCGATAGCTACGCGGTGGCGCTGACGTTCTTTTCCGCGACGATTACCGTCAACGTAGACTCCGGCGCATCCGTCACGCTGAAAAAGGGCGGGACGACAATCGCCACAAAGACGAGCAACGGGACAGCGGTTTTCACCGTCACGGAGACGGGGGCGTACACGGTCACGGCGACAAAGAACGGGCAGACGACGAGCGGCTCCGTCAATGTCGTTTCCGGCACGACCTCCTACTCGCTGACGCTCTCTTTCGTGAGCTCTACGCTCAACAATAACGAGTGGAGCGTTATCAAGTCCGTTTCCGACGCGGGACAGGGCGCGAACTATTGGAGCATCGGCGACCGAAAGGCGGTCACGCTTAACGGCACGGTCGGAAAGCTCTCGCTCTCGAATGTCACGACCTACGCTTTCATTATCGGATTTAACCATAACGCAAGCGTCGAGGGCGCAAACCGCATCCATTTTCAGCTTGCAAAGACCGCGCTCTCCGGCGGTACGGACGTGTGTTTCTGCGATAATCAATATGGCCCGGATAGCGGATGGTCGTCCCCGGGTGCGGGCTATTTCGTTATGAACGCGAGCAACACCAACTCCGGCGGATGGAAAAGCTCGCAAATGCGTACAAACATTTGCGGGACGAGCCTATCGAGCTATTCCGGGACGATTATTGCAGTCATTCCGGCGGCGCTCCGTGCCGTCCTAAAGTCCGTTACCAAGTACACGGACAATACAGGAAATAGTAGCACATCCGCGAGCGCGGTCACGGCGACAACGGATTACTTTTTCCTCCTCTCGGAGTTCGAGGTTTTCGGTAGCATTTCCTACGGAAACACGAACGAGAAGAACAAACAAGCGCAGTACGCCTATTATTCCGCCGGGAATAGCAAAATCAAGTACAAGCACAACGGCACGAGTACCGCCGCTTTTTGGTGGCTCCGTTCTCCGTATGCGAGCTACTCCTACGGTTTCGTGTATGTGCACACCGACGGGACAGTCAACTACAACAACGCGGGCTGTTCCCTCGGCTTCGCGCCCGGCTTTTGCGTATAATTCGGAAATCGAGACTTGCGCCCTCAATGGGCGCATAGTCGGCGAGGAGGAAAGAAAATATCCGTACCAAAATCGAGACGCGGCGAAAGCCCGGCGGAGTATATCAACCTCGCCCGCGAGATTTATGTATTCACATACAACCGCGTCCGCATCCTGCCGAAAAGCTACACCTTTTATTTTTCCTTGCCGCTCTACAACGCGGCGCGAGAGGCTTATCGCATGATAAAGACGGCAAACCTCATTTACGTTGACGAGAAAGCGCCCGAGGAGATACGCCGCCGGAACATCCAACGGCGGAAAGAGTATTACGAGACGGCACAGGGCTATTATAACTCGATGCTCGACGTACTCGACCTCGCGTATATGACCGTCAACCATGAGAAGATACCGCCGAACGTCCTCAAAGAGTGGGTAAAGCTCATTACGGACGAGCTCTCGCAAATCTCTAAAATCAAACGGAGCGATAAGGCGCGAGCTTAATCCTCCGCGTGATTAGGTTATATTCCGTATCGCCGCTAATTGGTGGCTCCGTTCTCCGAATGCGAGCAACTCCAACAATTTCGTGAATGTGAACACCGACGGGACAGTCAACAACAACAACGCGAACTATTCCCTCGGCTTCGCGCCCGGATTTTATATCGACACGGGGCAGACCGAATAACTCCTCACGGAGCGAAAGCAGTCCCCATATAAAAGGGGAATATAACCTCTCTGACGGCCTCGCGCCGTCGGACAAACATATACCGCGATACGGTTAGCCGGACGCTCCTTGCATGGGTGCGGAGTGCGTGTTTTCCGTGCTTTCATGGCTCGCCGTTACGCATTTTAGACAACACGCCGAGAAAGAAATGTACGAGGTATTTTTATTTTATGAACAGCGCAGAACGACGCGAGGCACGGTATCAGCGTCGCAAGGCCGCACGAATGAAAAAGAAAGCCGCCGCGCTCCGGGAGTACGGAGATTTCGAGACGGTTTTCTCATTCGAGCGGCTCTATGAGAGCTACCGCGCCTCCGTCCGTGGCGTTGGGTGGAAAGCGAGCACACAGCGATACAAAGCCGCCTCGCTTGCCAACGTCACAAAGACACACGAGGAATTGATAGCCGGGAGATACCGCTCCAAGGGCTTTTACGAGTTCGATATTGTGGAGCGGGGAAAGCCGAGGCATATTCGGAGCGTCCATATCTCCGAAAGAGTCGTGCAACGGTGCTTGTGTGACTATTGCCTCGTGCCGATGCTCTCCCGGTCATTCATTTACGACAACGGAGCGAGCTTGCGCGGCAAAGGGTACGATTTCGCCGTGTCCCGGGTGACGCACTTTCTCGCGGAGCATTACAGAAAACACGGGCGGGAGGGCTACGTCCTCGTATTCGATTTTTCAAAGTATTTCGATACGGCACAGCATGAGCCCGTTTTTCGAGAGTTCGAGCGGAGCGGCATCGACGACCGCCTCGTCGCGCTCTCGAAATATTTTATTCAGAACTTCGGCGACGTGGGGCTCGGCCTCGGGAGCCAAGTCTCGCAGATTGCCGCGCTCGCCCTGCCGAACAGGATAGACCACTATATCAAGGACGTGCTCGGCATGAAGTATTACGCTCGCTATATGGACGACGGGTGTATCATCAGCGAGTCAAAGGCAGAGCTCGAGATTTGCCTCCGGGAGCTCCGGCGGCTATGCGCCGAGCACGGTATCCGCCTCAATCCGAAAAAGACGCAGATTATCAAGCTCACGCGCGGCTTTACATTCGTCAAGGTGCGCTTTCGATATGGCGCAAACGGGAAAGTCGTCCGCCGGGCAACGTACAAGGGTATCCGGCACATGAGGAAAAAGCTACGCATTTTCCGGCGTTGGGTGGACTCCGGCAGAATGACGGCGGCGGACGTGGAAACGTCCCTCGTATCATGGCGGGGACACATGAAAAGATTTCACTCGTACCACATGGAGCAGAGCGTCGAGCGGCTCTATCGTGAATTATTCAAGGGAGGGTAAGCTATGGAATATGTCGTTTATCGGCGTTTTAAGGCCGAGGGCATCGACGGAGCCTTTAACCTCCGATACGGGACGACCGTAACGGAGCGGGACGGCTTTCTCTTTGCCGCTGACGGGCGGAAGATTTGCGCCGCAACGTCTGAAAACGGATGGGAGCATTTCAGACCAAACACGCCGGAGGGCGCGTATCGTCAAAAGATGCTCGACGGCCTCTATCACTATTACGGCAAGCACGAGGGCGCGTCGGACTTCGACCCGGAGAAATGGGCGGGGGCGGAAAATCTGTATTGGAAAAACCTCCTCCGCACGATGAACACGCAGGAACTCGAGGAGTTTTATAAAAAGCGGCTCGGAGAGCTGCCGAAAATGGAGGGATAACGTATGTATGCTATCAAAAGCGGTGGAAAGGTCGTCGGCTACTCCGATACCGTTGTCTATGTCCGCCTACACGAAAACGGGTGCTATGTCCCGTGCGACGAGGCGGAGGCCGGGGGCTTTTGCATCAAGACGGCAATCGACCGCAAGGACGAGGAGACGGGCGAGACGACGACATATCTCGAGGACTTCGTTTACGCTTTCACCGACGGCGGGCTCCTCGGTATCGAGCCGGTCGGCTCCGTGGAAGTCGTGAGCGGTACGCTCATGCTTGCCGAGAATGATAAAGTTCTCGATATTCTGTTAGGGGGTGCGGCGGAATGATTACCGTACAGAGGGCGCGGGAGCTCCGCGCTATGATTGAAAAGGCGGCGGGAGCCGGGCTCGACGATAAGGACGGCTCGACAGCCGTCGAGCTTTATCCGGCGCTCACCGGCGGCGGGGCGCTCGTCAAGTCCGGGACTCGTATCAACTGGAAAGGTGCGCTCAAGCGGGCGGCGGTGGACTTGTGGGACACGGCGGAAAACACGCCGGAGGCCGCGCCGAGCTTGTGGGAGGACGTGCTCTATAAAAACGGCGCGAGGATTATCCCGGCGACCATTACGGCGGGGCTCGCGTTCTCCAAGGGTGAGCGCGGTTATTGGGGCGACGTGCTTTACGAGTCCTTGCTCGATAACAACGTATGGACTCCCGAGGCGTATCCCGACGGCTGGAAAAAGGTCGCCGAATGAGCGCGGCGGTCTACACGGTCGAGCTCGACGGCGAAATCATAGCGCGGCGGGAGTCTCTCTTGTGGGTGAGGCTTGACGCTCCCGGCCTCTATGTCGTATGCACGGAGGCGGAGGGCGAGGGCGTTATCGTTGACGGGGAGATTTACCACGTTCGGGGGTGTCCCATATTGCCGGGAAAGCAGACCGTTAAACTCGATTATTACGAATTATAACGGAGGTTAAGAATGGACTATGTAGGAGCGATTATAGGAGTCGTCGGGACTATCCTCGGCGGCGTGTTAAGCTATGCCGCTTTTCATAGGAACTCGAAAAAGGACAGCGAGGAGGAGGGCAAGTCCTCCGGCACGATGCTAACCGAAATCGGGTACATTAAAGGCGGCATCGACCGTATCGAGCGCAAGCAGGACGCACAGGACGCGCGCTATATCGGCATGGCGGAGCGTATGTCAGCGGTGGAGAGCTCGGCAAAGTCGGCACATCATCGTATCGACAGGCTCGAGGGGCGCGAGGTGCGGGAGGACGGATAATGTCCGCCCGCAAAGGCGCGGCGCGGCGGCGGAAGTTCAAAAAATGGGCGCTCGAGGTATGGAGCTTTGCAAAGGGGTATCTCTCCTTTTCAAAGCTCCTCGTTTATGCCGTCCTCTATATCGACTACAAATCGACCATGACGACGCTCGACCTCTGCCGGATTTCCGTAGCCAACAACTACACCGGCTCGCTCCCGTATTTGACCGCCCTTATCGCCTTTTTACAGGCCGCGACCGCTACCGTGCTCTCGTTCTCGCTCAATAAGAGCAAGGCCGAGAACACGACCGGCGGAATTACATACGACACGGCAACAAAACGAGATTGCTAAAGGAGGTAGCAAAATGAAAGAAATCATCGTAAAGCGGCTCGGCGCTCTCTTGAGCGTAAAGAGCCTCGTCACGCTCTTGCTCTCCGGGGTATTCGCGTACCTCGCCATTACCGGGCAGACGAGCCAAGAGTTTATGACGGTCTACACGGTCGTTATCGCGTTCTATTTCGGGACGCAGACGCAGAAAATCAGCGACGCGGTAGAAAAGACCACAAAGGAGGGCTAAACCGTGACGGAGCAACAGGTACGCGAGCTCGTCGTATCGACGGCGAGGGCGTGGCTCGGGAAGAACGAGCGGGACGGCTCTCACCGGGAAATTATCGACCTTTACAACGCACACAAGCCGCTCGCCCGGGGATACGCCGTCAAGTACACGGACGCATGGTGCGCGACGTTCGTCTCCGCCGTCGCTATCAAATGCGGACTCTCGGACATTATGCCGCTCGAGTGCGGGTGCGAGGCTATGATTTCCCTCTATCGTTCTCATGCGGTGAGCCGCTGGGAGGAGGACGAGAGTATCACGCCACAGCCCGGAGACGTGGTTTTCTATGACTGGCAGGACTCCGGCTCCGGCGACGACCGGGGAGCCGCCGACCATGTGGGCATTGTGTCCAGCGTGAGCGGGCGCGTCCTCAAGGTCATTGAGGGCAATTTCTCGAATAGCGTCAAGGAGCGGACGCTCGAGGTAAACGGAAAGTATCTCCGGGGCTTCGGCCTCCCGGCGTACTACACCAAAACGGACAACAAGGAGGATTTCGACATGGATATTAACGAGGCAAGAAAGCAACTGACCTCTTGCGCCGATACCGGCGACACGCCCTCCGCATGGGCGAAAGAGGCGGCGGAATACTGCAAGCGCAAGGGCATTTTCAACGGCGACGGAGCCGGTAATTTCGGATGGCAACAGCCGATTACCCGCGAGGCCGTCGCTTGCATCATCTACCGCGCACTCGAGGCGGCGGGCGCTCTCGGCAATCTTTCCGACGTATAATCGTGCAGAAAAAGCGGGCGGGGCTCTATGGCCTCGCCCGCTTTTT
>ENA-ORPK01000877-ORPK01000877.1-human-gut-metagenome-genome-assembly--contig:-NODE-877-length-26095-cov-4.051459_pt1 | contig 26095 bp, 28 predicted proteins | sample MGYA00242139_ERZ509068 | MGnify/ENA primary metagenome ERZ509068 (study PRJEB26280, sample SAMEA2338687) | human gut metagenome | biome: human gut; feature: human-associated habitat; material: faeces... | reverse complement strand
TCGCCGCCGGCATAGAAACCGTCTTTGTCCATGACTCCACTATTCAAGCCTACTTTGATGCCGCTTTCACTGAGGGTAATCTGGTTTTTACCATCTTTGTTCATCACCAGAGTCGTTGCCGCTTCTTTGGAAGTGGTGACTGTCCCATCCTCTCTCACACTGGTGGTGTTCTTTTGCAGTACATTGTCCTTGTCCAGGCTCAATCCATTGTTCACCGCTTTCGCCAATTCGGTATCCGCTGCCACACGGCCGGCCAGTTCATTGGCATCCGCCTGACTCAGGGCGTTGAATCCAGCAGCCATATTCTGGTTTATGGTATTGACACTCTGCACCAGATTGTCATTAACCGTCTGGATCACCTTGTCCTGGGCTTTGTCCGCACCGATCCGGGCTGCGGTTTCGCTGGCCAGGGCGGCATCCAGGTTGGTCACGTTTTCGCCGATGGTCTTATTGACTTTCACAACGGCCCCATCCTGTACGGCCGCATCGGCCTTGCTCACATACTTGTCGGAAGTCTGTTGTTCCAGATATTCCTTCACATTGGTAATCCGGGTATTCAGCGCTGTATCGCCAGCTTCACGGGCAGCCGTTTCCGTAGCGAGATCACCCTGCAGTTGATTCGTCGTTTTGTGGATTTCATTGGCTTCGTTCGTAATCCGTTCGTTCAGTTCATGGTCTTTCGCTTCCCGGGCTGCAGCTTCCTTGGCATCTGCCTGGTTCAGGGCCGTGAATCCATCAGCCACATTTTTGTTGATGGTAGTGACGCTCTGCACCAGATTGTCATTGACAGCCTGGATCACCTTGTCCTGAGCTGCATCAGCACCGATGCGGGCAGCCGTTTCATCATACAGGCCCTTTCCCAGTGCGGTCACATTTTCGCCGATTTTCTTATTCGCTTTCACGACACCGGCATTCTGTACCGCTGCATCAGTCTTGCTCACATAATTCTCGGAAGTCTGTTTTTCCAGATATTCCTTCACATTGGTGATGCGGGTATCCAGTTCAGCCGCTTTGCTATCCGTTCCGTCTTTGGTATAAACTTCTACCGCCGTACCGGAAGTCGACGAGTCGACCTTCGTGGTACCCGTATCCGCCGCAAAAGACGTCCCTCCCATAGAGACAATGCTGAAGAACAGGGCCAGAGCCGCAGCGGTCTGTGCCACTTTTTTCCGACCCACGGCCCGGCGTCCGTCCTTGGACTGGCCTTTGGCCAGTTCGGAAACCACCATGTACATACCCCGTGTTTTGTTCCAGATCACCTTGTAGATCTTGTTCATAAAGCCACACCCCTTTTCTTGTTCAAGCCTTTCTGATGGATTTTCATGCATTATCTGGTTGGATGCCTCAGTGCGCGCTTCCGGACATCCGATTTGTTTTCAAGATATTTTTCACCTGATTCCCTTGATTTTCAGGATTTTTTATTTCTTCTCCGGTATATTCCTTTTCATGCAGATATTTGTTTGTATCCACAATACGTATTTACGGAATTTTCCATTTTTTATTTAGATGGAAATTCATGTTTTCAGGGAATTTTTCCGGGTTTCCAACATTCCTTCCGCGGTAGTCCAGTGGAGTTTTCGCCAGACACTTGATTGGTTGTCTAAACTATAACACGCCAAAATGGAAAAAATTTACAAATTCCATGAAAGGGCGTTTTTTTGGCATAAAATGTTTCTTCGTATTTTTCTGATAATTTGTTCCTTTGAGGAAGATATCCGGGTCTTCTCTTTATGAAAAAAAACCGCCCTTTCAGGACAATTTTAAAAAGGGATTTTGAAGTTTGTGTATAATGGAGATGAATAGAGCTGAAGGAGGGGAACCGATCATGCTGCACATTGCCATTTGTGATGACCAGGCCGACCAGATCCAGAAGATCCGGGAAGCTTCAGAGAAATACTTCCAGAACCGCAAAGAGCATGTAGACTATCAGACTTTTGAAAACGCCTTCGCTTTTATAGAAGCGGTGGACAAAGGGGATTTCTTCGATATCGTACTTCTGGATATGTGCATGCCCGGGATTTTGGGCACCGACGTGGCCCGGGAACTCCGGGACCACCACAGCCGGGCGGAGATCATTTTCCTCACCATCAGCGACGAATTCGCCGTAGAAGCTTTTGAGGTGAAAGCCACGGATTATCTTCTGAAGCCCTTTACCCAGGCCCAGTTCTCCAAGGCCATGGACCGTGCCATTGCCTACATCCGCCAGCGGAACAGCGCCAAGGTCATTTTCTGGCTGGTGGGAGGGGGCGTCCGGGTGGAGGAAATCGCCCAGATTCTCTTCCTGGAAAGCCACGGCCATGTACTGGAAGTGTACCTGGCTGACGGGAGTACCCTGGAAACCCGGAAATCCGGCCAGAAAATGAAGACGGATCTGGACAAGATCGCTCCGGGCCAGTTCGTATCTCCCAACAAAGGCTACCTGGTGAACCTTTCCGCCATCCACATGATCAAAACCGACTACGTGGAGATCCAGGGCCATCAGATTCCCCTGGGCAAGCGGAAATACCGGGATTTCCAGGAACAGTATTTCCAGTTCATGTTTGCACCGAAATAAAGGGCTGTTGCACAGGCAACAGTCCTTTTAATCTCCCACTCCTTTTGCCCGCATGTCCAGCTGGAGGTAGGTAAGGAACCAGCCTTCTTTCTGCTGGCACAGGACACTGGCTCCGTATTTATCCCGGAACCGGGCCAGGGATTTCATGCCGATGCCGTGGCCCTTCACGTGAGTCACCGGAAGTCCGTCCTCGCCCAGTTGCACCGGCGCATCGAACATGTTTTTCACCAGGATGTTCAGCATATCCCCATGGCGCAGGGCCAACACCGTGATATTCCGCCGGTCCTCCGGCTGCTTTTCGCTGGCAATCAGGGCATTTTCCACCAGGTTGGAAAGGACAATAGAAAGATCCCCGCTACAGATAAGATCCTGGGGCAGGTCCACGGAAACGGTAGTGGGGATCCCTTCTTCCCGTGCCCGGGAGAGATACACGGTCAGGGCCGCATTGATCAGGGGATTCCGGCAGTACTGGGGCAGTTTGGTGCTGTTGAATTCTTCTCCCAGTTCTTCGATATAAGTCAGCACGCCCACCCGGTCCTTCCGCCGGACCAGGTCCAGCAGCTGATCCAGATGGTCCCGTTTTTCCCGGTAGATGGCTTCCAGCCGCTGCCGGGATTCTTTTGACATTTTTACATAGTTGGCCGCGGACACCACCTGCTGCTCCAGCTGGTGTTTTTCTTCCCGGGCGCTGATTTCGTCATAAACTTCCTGTTGGGCCGTGCGGATACTGGCCATGATCAGCACCGTTATCAGCAGCAGAAGGATCCGGGCTTCCAGCAGATCGAAATACCGTTCCTGGGAATCGTACACGCTCACATACAGGGTTTCTCCTGCCAGCACCATGGGGATCAGGGCCGTCAGCCGCCAGTACCGACGGGCCGCAGCCTCCCGGAAATGGCTGAAGGTCCGGGTCAGGAACCGGAGGACAAAGGGGAAAATCAGCAGGCATTCTGCTCCATAGAATAAAATCTGCCAGAAATACATGGAAGAAAAGGCGCTTTCCGGCCAGAAATACAGAAAAAAGTGCCAGAGAAAAGTATAAAAACAGCTGGAAAGCAGGACCCGGAAAGAGAGGATGAACAGATGGCCCACCCAGTACTTCCGGGTGGTCAAAAAACTCAGCAGGAACTGGGGAATCCAGATGATATAGCCGCAGGCCCAGTAGGCCCGGGGAATGGAAGAAAAAACACCGGACCGGACCAGTCCCATGGTCAGCCCCACATCCAGGAAAAACAGGAGCAGCCAGCCGTTCCGGATGAATTTTTTCCGGTCAGGCTCCAGAAAATTCCAGAAGGGAAGGATCTGGAGCAGGTAAAAGGGCTGGAAGATCAGCACAAAGACCAACGGGCCCAAAATGGTTTCAAAAAGCGGGCTCATTTATCCGCCACCTCTTTCCGCAGCTTCAGCAGATGCTTTTCCGCTTCCCCAAACTGACCGTTCTCCGCCAATTCCCCCAGAAGGCGCAGCTGATGCCGGCTGTCATGCCGGAGGATGGCCAGTTCCTGCTGTTCTTTCCGGAGCGCGGCCGCGTAATCGTTCAGGGCATTCAGCTGTCCCTGGAGCCGGAGGTTCTGCTCCTTCACCTGGAGCATGGTCTGGGCCTGCCGAAGCCCTCCCTGAAGGGACCGGACCAGCAGCAAAGCCACACCCACCAGCATCCCCAGGGTAATCAGGATATACAACTGGAAAAAAGGATGGAACAGGATCTCCGGATCCAGGATGAAATAGCCCTGATTGGCATGGTAGTAGCACAGCAGGAGCGGAATGGGCCCCAGCCAGGTCCAGAAAGCAGGCTGGGGGGATGTAAGCTGTTCCCGGGTAAACAGTTTTCCCAATACCTTCAGGACCAGGGGCATCCCCAGCAGGAACAGCCCCAGATACAGAGAGAAATAGGGCAGGACCCGGTTGGTATGCCAGGCCTCCGGCAGGAACAATTTGAAGATTTCCAGACACAGGGTATGGATAAGGATCATGTAAATGGCCTGGAGCCCCAGTACGAACAGATGCCAGAGCCAGAAAGGCCGGACGGTGAACACCAGCAGCAGCAGATAGGGCAGATAGCAGAAATAATACAGGAACTGGAAGGCGCCGGTTTCAAATTTCATGAGCCCCCGGCCAAAAAGACCGGCCAGCAGGACAAATTCGAACAGGAAAATGTACAAATGCCCGCACAGCAGGAAATGGCGGGGGGAAGGCCGTACAATGGACCGGAAAGGGTAATAGCGGAGATAGGCCGCCGGCAGCAGGGACACGCAGAACAGGAACAGGGGCAGCAGGATTTGGGCCACAGCAGGAGCACCTCCGGAACAGTTTATTTTTCATTATGCCAAATTTTGGGAAAGATGTCAAACGCAAAAAAGCCCGCCACCAAAGTGACGGGCTTGTATGGCATCTGGAGCTATAGTTTGGACAACCGCACGGCTATGCGGCTTTGTCCATCGTATTTCAAGAAGTGCGCAAGAAGTGCGCAACCATACAATAAAACACCTTTCATTGCGTCCCTGCTTTTAGTCCCTGGATTCTTTCCAGGGGCTTTTATTTTTCCCTGGATACTGGCCGGGGCCTAGCAGGATTTGCGGCCATTATTTGTATCATTATACCATGAGGCCTAGACACTCACAAGAGAACGGCCCGGGGCTGACAGCCGCCGCCCAATGATAGTATCCCGGGGCCGTCTGTTTCCTGGCCAATTTGGGCCAATCCCTATTCCCCTAGATAAACGCCGGGTATGACGCACCACTTACAATGGCCCGCCTGTTCATTTACTCCCGTTCCAGTGGCTTTCAAAAGAAATGAAATCATTCCCACATATAGTTGTATACCCCCGTCATTTTTATTTTTTCTACGCCCCAATTTTAGGCGGTCACTGGAACGCCCGTAAAGCAATTGCGGCGGCCCGTGTCCTGCTTACTCTTTGCCGCCCCATGCAATAATCACCTTTGCTTTCTCCCCTGCTCCCATTCCGTTGAGTTTCTGTTTTGCCAGTTCCTGTTTCATCTTCAACTCTTCCCGTTTCATTTGCATTGCCGGGGATTCTCCCATGGTATCCATAATCAGCCCGACCGCTTTCGGGCTTCCCTTTATGGCTTGCACTACCAGACCATTTATAATGGCTTCCCCGATTGTAATACTCCCGTCCGTAGAATTGGCCGCCGTTTGGATAGCCCTTCTAACGGATTCATCTTCAATTTCGCTAATCTGCATATCCAGACAGCTTTCTAAAATCTCCCGTAGTGCTTTCTTCCTTCTCCGGGCTTTCACGCTTGCTTTTCCGCCTTTTTGGCCTATTGCCCTAACTTCTTCCTTGCTTCTTTTGTTCCCTGGTATCAAGTTGTCTTTGCCGCTCATTGATTCACCCCCAAATTGTGACAATCCCTGTCCTTGTGGTAGTGCGTGCCACTGACTCCCAACGCCTAGAGGAAGCCCCCATAAAACGTCCCTGGTATGGCTATATATATAATGCGCACATTCTGTGTACCGTCTGACAGGAAGCCCCGCATTTATGGGAAAACCCCGTAAGCCGTGTATTGGTGCGGCTCTAGGGGCTTTTCCGTTCATCTTTAGACAGTACACCCCGTGTACCGTCAGCCGTTTTTTTAACCGTTCAACAAAGCCCAGACGGTACACACGGTGTGCCCGGGGCTGTACATCCTGTGTACCGCCAAAAATCATTTAGGGTGGTTCCTTGCGTGTTTTCCAACCATTCGTAAAACGGTACACGTTGGGCTTTCTGATATTCCAATTCCGTTTTTTAACCTCGATGAATCCCGCCGCCGTTAGTCCCTTTATTGCTTTTTGTACGGATGTTTTGGAAAGGCCGTAGTCTTTTTCGTAGACAGCTTGCGGGAAGGTAAATTCTATCTTCCCTGCCGCCCTTACAAGCATAGCTTGATACACCCTTGCTTCTAAATGGGAAAGGGCTTTAACCGCCGGGTGCGATAGCAGAGAAAAACATACTCGAGCGTACCAATCGTTTTTAGAAAGCGGCCCGCCCGTGCCGCCAGTTTCCCACGGGTGCAACGGAACTTTCTTTGCCCTTGCCATAAAGCCACCGCCTTACGCCTTGTGTTTCATCATTCTAAGAGGAAGCCGCAACGTTTCCCCGAATTGCTTGATACGCTTTTCAAAGAGTTCCCGATACGCCACAATCTGGCCCCGGTTTGCAGGGCGGTAATATCCGCCGTCCCCGTAGGTTTTCCCGCATATAATGTGGCGTTGCCGTTCTTCCTGTACTTGCCGCCGCAACTCCCGTTCGTCCAGTTTGGTTTGGGCCATCAACTGACTTGTGGTAATAGCGTTCTCCGGGCCTTTCGCCCCTCTTCTCTTTAAAATCTCGTAAATCATGAAATCTTTCCTTTCCAAAAGTAGGGGAACAGGCGGCCCCATGCGGCCTTTACCCGTTCCCCCTATCTTGTTTTTCTGGTAAAATGTACGTGGACAAATTCCCTGCTATGGATTATTTGCCCCGGCCGTTGTGAATGGTTGCACATTCATGACGGCTTTCTTCATCTTCCAGACTCTTCAATGGTGAATAGTTCCTCTCGCCGTTGCCTTGCCACGCTTTCTGCTTCCGACACTTTGAGCAATAAGGCCGTTTCCTGTTCTGGCCACAATCCGCCATCCTTCACAATGCGGTAGACCAACAACAGTTCATGGAACCGATTGGAAGCCCCTAACAGCAAGTCAAGTTTCACGGCCTGTTCCTCTGTCAGCTTTACCTGTTCCATGGTGTCACCCTTCCTTTTCCGTCTGTAGCACTTTCACGTTGTAAGACTTCTGCAATTCTTTGATTGCCGTCCCCGGTTTCTTGCCGAACCGATAGGGGAACAACGGGCAGTTCGTTGCCCAACAATCCCGTACTTCTGACCGCACGCCCCCGGAACAATCCAGGCACTTTTCCTTGATTACCCTGGAAAAGGTTTTCCCGGTTTCGTTCCTCATGATTACCGTCTGACTCATTGCCATTATTTCCACCCCTTTCAAATACCTTGTATGCTTTCCTGCTATGGGGTTTTCCAGTAGCAGGGAACACCAACCGCCGTTCCCTATATAGTTATATGGGGGCGGCTTTTTCATTTCTCAAAACTGGCCTATTCCTTCAAGTACGCCATATCCCGACTTTGCAAAAATTCCAGGAAATCCCGTTCGCTGATAATCTTCATGGTTTTGCTCAAGAACAGAACAGATTTCTTGTATTTGGGAACGTCCCGCATTTCCTTTAAAAGTTTCCACACCGTACCACGGCTCATGGAAAACTTATCCTGTAGTTGTTTGGGCCGCAACCAACGCCCGCCGTTTTCATCCACCCGCACGCTTTCAATCCGCAACATAATCACACCCCCTTTCCAGATTCCATTACCTTCAATACGGTATAGGCCCCCGGGGTAATGCGGTATCTCACATCATAGGAATTTTCCCGCCCCTTGAGCCAATCACCCATAATAGCAACGGCTTTGTGGAAAGCACGCCCCCGCCACTTACGCCAACTTCTGGCGGCCAGTAAAGCCACCTTGCAACCAACGGGGTAGTAGTGCGCCACCATTGCGGCTGACTCTCTGCTCATTGCCTGGATTACAGGCTTTTGTTTCTCTGGTTCAATCAACACCCAACAAAATCTTTCCATTGCTTTCCTCTCCCAACTCACAAGGCACTTGCAGGGGGCCTAGTTTAGTTTTCATCAATCAGATTCATTACGTCCGTGTTCAACGCTTTCGCCAGTTTTCCCGTCGTGGTGCAAGTCACGCGGACAGCACCACCGTTATTACGGTAAATCCGGCTTACCGTGTCTATGGATACGTTGGCCGCTTTTGCAAGTTCCGCCGTACTCATACACGCCCTGGCCCTTTCAACGTTTAATTTGAAAGGGTTAATTAGCAAATCTCTATTCATGGTTTTCACATCCTTTCCAATACCCGGTTTTACATTATTAATAATACATCATTACGGCTTTCCTGTCAATAAATACAGAGATTCCGCTTGATTATAAAAACGTAATCATGTATTATATGGATAAGGTGGTGTTACTCATGACGTTAAAAGACAACTTGAAAGTATTCCGGGAACAGGCCGGGTATAAACAAGCAAAGGAGTTTGCTAAATTTGCAGGGATTCCCTATTCAAGCTATTCTGCTTATGAACGTGGTTCCTGGCCTAACGAGGAGAATTTGGTCAAACTGGCCACGGCCTTAAATGTATCCGTGGATACTCTTATAGGCTTCAAGCAAGGGCAAGTAGATAAGATACAGCAAGCCATAAACGAATTAAAAGCGTGCCATTTTACCGTTGAAGTTATTGACCGCTTACCCGATGAACCCGGTGAGGGGCCTCTTTATCACGTTCAATACGAGGGCAAAAATAATTTTGTTTCAAACACTGGCTTTACCACGGAAATAAACCTTGAAAAAAAAATGTTGATAGGCCTGTATGAAGAAGTGAATTCGAACCCCGGTCGGTTTACAAAGACGATAATTGAAATGAAAGAGAAATTATACAAGCAAAGCATTGATTCATATCTTGTGGAATTTTTCGAAAAGGTTTGGGCCACGCAGAAGAATCAATTTATAACCTCTGCTGAATACCGTGATTTTCTTTATCGTAATTCCCCCCAAACCTACGACATGATGAACGCCAGATATGGGGCGTTGATTAAGAAATAAAATTCCTTCTCTCCCAACTCACAAGGCACTTGCAGGGGCGCAATGAGTGACGGGAAAGAGGGAATGAATTTATGTGGATTACCAAACGAGAAAACAGCAAAGGCACACGGTATGTGTACCGGGAACGTTTCACCAATGAGCGGACGGGAAAGAAGGTGATTGTTTCCGTCACGCTGAACAGCAACAGCCGCCACGCTCAAAAAATGGCCGCTGAAATGTTACGGGAAAAGTTCCAGGAGAAAACGAACGCCGCCCAAAACGAACAGGCGGCCCGCCTTGAGTCGTTGACCCTGGCCGCCGTCTGTGAAGAATGGGTAACAGTAGCCGATTTAACCGTAAAGGAACTGACCCGCCGCAACCATCGGGCCGTAATGCGTAAAATGCTTTCGTTGTTGCCCCCGGGTATCCTGTTCCAGGATTTCACCCCGGCAATGGCCGAAAAGATTATAAACACGCTGTACTATCTGGATTGCCTTTCTTACAACTACGTCAACGGGCTTCTAGTCCTCATGAAAGCCGTAATGAAGTACGCAAAAAAAGCCGGGTATATCCAGGATATAACCGACTTTCTAGAAATCCGTTTGAAGAAACGCCCCGTTACTCCCGATGAATTGAAGAAGAAGGACAACAAATTCCTTGACCAGAACGAATTACATTCTTGCCTGGAACAATTGTCCAAACTCAATTTCCGGGTAGCCCTGGCCATGGAATTTATTTCCCTTACTGGTTTGCGGGGCGGGGAACTTCTGGCCTTGCGGCGTGAAGATGTTGACCTTGAAAAGCGACAGTTAAAAGTAACGGGAACCCTTGTTAATACCCGCCGCAACGGGGACGAATTACAACGGGGAACCCCCAAAAACATCTATTCGTATAGGACGGTAGACCTTAATACAAGGGCCGTGCAAATCCTTGAATGGTTCTATACGGACAACAAACGGCAAGAGTTATGGGGCCGTCATGGAAATAGCCTTTGTTCCACGTACAAAGACCGGGGGTATATTTTCACCACCCGCACGGGAGAACCCTACAACTTGCCGTTCATTGACCGCCTGTTGCGGAAAATCGACATTCCGGGAAAGCACATATCAACCCATATTTTCCGCCATACCCACATAACCTTACTGGCGGCTATGGGCGTTCCTTTGAAAGCAATCATGCGCCGGGTAGGCCATAACAAGGCCGAAACAACGTTAGGGATTTACACTCACGTTACGGACGAAATGCAAAAGGAAGTATGTGAAAAACTGGATAGGCTGACCATTTAAAAAAGTGCGCAAGCCCAAAAGGTGCGCACCACGGAAAATGCGCAAAAGTGCGCAAAAGGGGGTATGAAAAAAGACAACGGAAAACGTTTTCAAAATGCTTTCAAACCCCGGAACCCGCACGGTAAAAGGGTTTGAACATTGTCAAACGTTTTGCGTTGCCTACATTACAAAATGGAGCTACTGATAGGATTCGAACCTACGACCCTCTCATTACGAATGAGATGCTCTACCAGCTGAGCTACAGTAGCATTGAACAGGAGAATTATACCATATCTCCGGGGATTGTTCAAGGGGGGAAAGAGAGCTCTGGTCGCGGGTCGCAGCCCGCGGCCGGAGGTGTGAATCCCCCTCTCTCACAAATGGATCAGCCGGAAATCACACTGGTTCATATCCAGCATCCGGGCTGCCAGGCGCTTGCCCCGTTCCAGGTCGGCGGTGAAACACACTTCCGCCCGGCCCAGGCCGGTTTCCCGGTTCAGCCGCCGCTGCTTCAGGTCTTCCATGGCCGCCTGGACCGTCCGTTCCGCCGGATCCAGGATGGTGACCCCGGGCCCGAAGGCTTCCCGGATTTCCTTTTCCACAAAGGGATAATGGGTACAGGAGAGCATCACCGTATCCACATCATGTTCCTTCAGTTTATCCGTATATTCTTTGATGGCCGCCGCCAGTTCCGGACTGCCGAACTGTTCCCCTTCAATGAGCGGGACGAATTTGGGACAACCCTGGCCGAACACCTGGATTTCCGGATCCATTTCCTGGATTTCCTTTTTGTGGGCCCCGGAAGCCACCGTGAAATCCGTGGCCAGGAATCCCACTTTTTTGTTTCGGGTGACCCCTTCCACCATATGGGCCCCTTTTTTCATGCCGATGACGGAGAAATCATACCCGTTTTTGATCACGTCGGTGCCCAGTACCGTAATGGTGTTGCAGGCCACCACCAGCTGTTTGATGTTCCGCCGGTTCAGCCAGGCGGTCATTTCTCCCACAAATCCCTGGATTTCTTCCCGGGACCGGTTGCCGTAGGGAGTACGGGCCGTATCCCCGATGAAAATGAACCGTTCATGGGGCATCTTCTCCTGGAGCCACTTCAGGACCGTCAGTCCCCCTACCCCGGAATCGATGACACCAATGGGATCTAGTCTGTTCATGGAACCCCTCCTTGCTTGTGTAAATACCGTTGAACCACTTCAGGAAAATATATTATACCACGAAAAAAGGGGGGTGTGAAAGAATTCACATCCCCGGTCACGGGTCACGAGTCCCGGGCCGCGACCCTCATCCATTCAAATACTCCAGCGCAAACTGGACCTCGATTCCCGTCCCGTTGGGCAGCACGTCTTCGTCCACTTCAAATCCGGGATGGTGATGGACGCAGCAGATGCCCTTTTCTTTGTTCCTGGCTCCCAGGAACAGAAACACCCCGGGGACCTTTTCCATGAACACGGAAAAATCTTCCGCCCCCATCTGCTTTTCCATGGGAACCAGGGCTTTGTCCCCCATAATCCGGGCCACCGCTTTCCGCCCGCAATCGTTCAGATTCCGGTGTTCGTTGATAAGAGGGGCGGGCCCAAAGAAATAGGTGCAGTCCACCTGGCACCCCAGCCCTTCCCCAAAGGCCCGGGCCACTTTTTCGATTTTCTCCGGCAGGGTCTTCCGGAAAGCCTTGTTGAAGGTCCGGGTGGTGCCCACCAGCTGGACGGACCGGGCCAGCTCTCCTTTGTTCCCTTCGCTGTTCATCATCCCCACCGTGAGCACAAAGGTGTTTTCCGGGTCGTTCTGCCGGCTCACCAGCTGCTGGAGCCCCATGACCACGGAGGCAGCCGCCGCCAGGGGATCCGCTCCCTGTTCCGGGGCATCGGAAAGGGCCGTTTTCCCGGTAAGGGTAAGGGTGAACCGGTCGCTGCAGGCCATCCGTTCCCCGTCTTCCAGATTGGCGGTCCCGGCATCCAGCAGGGCCCAGATATGCATGCCGAAAATGGCGTCCACATCATCCAGGCAACCCTTTTCCACATACTGACGGGACTCGGTGCCGATTTCTTCCCCCATTTGGAACAGCAGTTTCACCTTGCCTGGAAAGGCATCCCGGTGGGCGCTGAGGATTTTGGCCGCTCCCAGGAGCATGGCCGTATGGCAGTCGTGCCCGCAGGCATGCATGACCCCGGGATTCTGGGAGGCATAGGTTTTGGTCAGATCCGCCTCCTGGATGGGCAGGGCATCGATGTCCGCCCGGAGCATCAGTGTCTTTCCCGGCCCCTTGGTCCCCTGGATGGTGCCGATGCAGCCGGTGATGTCCGGGAAAGTCTGGACCGGGATCCCCATTCTTTCCAGTTCCGCCGCAATGTGGGCGGTGGTGTTTTTTTCTTCCCGCCCCAGTTCCGGATGGGCATGGAGCCAGTGCCGCTGTTCCAGGATGTACGCTTTTTCGTCAGCCGCCAGGGCCTTTACGTCCATCAGCAGGCGCCCCCTTCCGGCAGCAGGGCCATTTCGCTGCGGCAGTCAAAAGTTTCCGCCGTCCGCCGGGCCAGTTTCTTCAGTTTGTCCGCCATGTCCATGAGCAGTTCGTCGTCGTAGGCCTGGAGACAGCCGGTCAGCTGGACCTTGTCGCAGACGATGTTGAACTGTTTCCCGGCCCTGACGCTTTCAAACCCCAGGACCAGGGGACGGAGGGGATTGTTCACCCGGCTCACCAGGGTCTGGGCCGCCTGGACCACCGCCGAAGCCGCCACAATGGCATCCTTCCCCAGATGGGGCGTGGAACCGTGGGCCGAAACCCCATGGACGGTGATGGTAAAATCGATTTCCTTTGCTTTATCCTTCCGTAAACCCATAAGCGTTTGTCCTTTCTATAAACGGGAGAGTGTGAAAAAATCACACCCCCGGTCACTGTTCTCTTGTCACTGGACACTGGACAGAGGCAGGCAAACGCGGCTGGCGTTTGCCCTGGAACAGAAACGCAGCCTCCGGCTGCGTTTCCCATTGAGGGAACCCGCGACCCTGGTTCCTTCCAAATACCCTTACAGATAAATCCCGCCGCCGGGGCCCAGGGGCAGATCCAGTACCACCCAGGCTGCCAGCAGGATCAGCCAGGCAATGGCAAAGCAGATGGAATAGGGCAGCATATTGGCGATGATGGTGCCCATCCCGGTGTCCTTTTCATACTTCCGGGCAAATCCCAGCATCAGAGGGAAATAATAGAACAGGGGGGATAGCGGGTTGGTCAGGGAGTCCCCAATCCGGTAGGCCACCTGGGTCAGAGCCGGGTCAAACCCCATGAGCATCATCATGGGCACCATCACCGGTGCCAGGATGGCCCACTTGGCGGAAGCGGAGCCGATGAAGATGTTCACGATGCAGGATACGATCACCAGACCGATGATCAGCGGAAGCCCGGTGAAGTTCATGGCCTTCAGTCCCGCAGCCCCTTTGATGGCCAGCACCAGCCCCAGCTTGGACCAGCCGAAATAACTGGTGAACTGGGAACAGAAGAAGCACAGCAGGATGTAGGAAGAAATATCCTTGAAAGCCTGGGAAATGTCCGCAAACATATCCTTGTCGTTTTTATACTTGCCGGAAGTGAAGCCGTACACCGCCCCGGGCACAAACAGCACCAGGGTCACCATCAGGATGATGCCGGTCATGAAGGGAGATTTCACGTTCATGATGGAGTGGGTCTTGGGATCCCCCAGGATGGGGTCGGCCCCCACGCACAGCAGGGCAATGACCACCAGGGTAATCAGGGTGGCCACAATGGCCTTGTTCACCGCCGCCTTGTTCCGGGGCGTCATTTCCGTCAGGGATTTGTCGATTTCATACTTGCTCAGGTCCACACCGGCAAACCGGGGCGCCATGATTTTTTCCGTTACGAAGGTCCCTACAAAGCTCAGCAGGAAACAGGATACCACCAGGAAATAATAGTTGATGGCCGGCGTCTGCTGATAGCTGGGATCGATGAGCTTGGCGGCGGCTTCCGTAAACCCGTAGGCCAGGGAATCACTCATCCCCAGCATCACATTGGCACAGAACCCGGCAGCCACACTGGCAAAGGCGGTAAAGACCCCCAGGAGCGGATGGCGCCCCATGCTCAGGTAGATCACCCCGGCCACCGGCGGCAGCACCACAAAGGCCGCATCCCCGGCCACGTTGCCGTTGATGCCGATGAAAATGATCACCCAGGTCACCAGAGCCGGAGCCGCATCCCCCAGCATCTTCTGCATGAAGGCTGCCAGGAACCCGCTTTTTTCAGCCACACCGGCCCCCAGCACACAAACCAGCACCATACCCAGAGGAGCGAAGGTGGAAAAGTTGGTCACGGCCTTGCTCCACATCATCCGGAATCCATCCACGGTCAGCAGGTTGACCACTTTGATTTCCTTGCCCGTGCCCGGATGGACAGCCGATACCCCCATGCTTCCGAAAATCGCTGACAGGATAATGACGATCACCGCCAGGATAATGAACAGGGTTGCCGGATCCGGCAGTTTGTTGCCGGCCACTTCCACCGCGTTCAGGAAACGGTCCATAAGACTTTTCTTCGTTTTTTCCTGTGTCCCTGCAGTCATGGTAACAACATCCTTTCCTTGAGAAATTGGCTTTTTCCAGCACATTAAAGAGATAATGGCAGAACGCTTATGAGAAAAAGCACAGTTTCATTATAAGCAAATTCCTATGGAAAATCCATGTTTCTGTCGAGAAAATACTGTATACATATTTCGTTTATTTCCGAACTTTTATTAAAATTATTGTTTTATCATTTCCTTTTCTTCGGTTCTTCCAGCCCTTTCATGGCCAGCAGCTTCCGCCACAGAGGGTAGATCACATTTTCCGGGGTTTCCGGATAGGCAGTTTGGGGCAGGTCCAGGATGGGGACCCAGTGGGCGGACGTCACTTCCTGGGACAGCCGGAAAGGCTGCTTCCGGACAAAGCCCAAAAAGCCGTGCATGAGCATCTGTCCCTTGCTGAACCAGTAGGTGCCTTCCGGGATCATCCGGTCCAGGGTCAGGCCCAGTTCTTCCCGGACTTCCCGGTGGGCCGTTTCTTCTGCAGTTTCCCCCGGCATGATAAACCCGGAGGTGATGCTTTCGTATTCCTGGGACAGGTGGGGCTGTTTGCACAGGACCACTTCGTCCTGTTCATTGCACAGCAGGATGATGATGCAGCTGTAGAAAAAATCGAACCAGTACCGCTGGCAGACAGGGCAGAAAGGGACCGGCCCCTCATCCCCCGCCGGTTTGGGCTGGAGATGGCTGCCGCAGGTGGGGCAATATTCAAAATGCATGGGATTTCCTCCTTTGTTCATACAGGGTTAGCATACCCAACCGGGGAAACCCTGTCAAGTTTTTTCGCCGCCCTCCGCCAAACCTGCTATAATGGTAGGAATGAAAAAGGAGGTTTTATCCATGCTGGACAATAAAGTCAGAGACCTGATCAACGAACAGGTCACCAAGGAATTCTATTCCGCCTACCTGTATCTGGATTTCGCCAACTATTATCAGGAAAAGGGACTGAACGGTTTCGCCCACTGGTTCGATATCCAGGCCCAGGAAGAACGGGACCACGCCATGCTTATGCGCACCTACCTGCAGAACAACGATGTTCCCGTGGTCTTCGGCACCATCGACAAACCGGACATGACCTGCAAGAAACTGGACGATGCCCTGAAGGCCGCCCTGAAACATGAACAGTTCATCACCGGCTGCATCAACAAGATCTACGCCGCCGCCGACAAAGCCAAAGATTACCGGACCATGCAGTTCTTCGACTGGTTCGTCAAAGAACAGGGCGAAGAAGAAAAGAACGTCAGCGACCTGATCAAGAAATTTGAACTGTTCGGCAGCGATCCCAAAGGGTTGTATGCCCTGAACCAGGAACTCCTGGCCCGGGTCTACGCCGCCCCCACCCTGGTACCCTGAGAAAAAGACGAAGGGGTTGTTGCACGTGTGAAAATCGCACACATGCAACAACCCTCTCTTTTTCCATCCATTCTCAAAAAATATACTCATGCGTATTATAGCAATGACTATACTAGTTATGACTATAATACAGTGATTTTCTTCTTCCCTTTGACCCTGCTGCCTATTCCGCTCTATAAGGGTTCCATCTCTGCACCAAGAAAGGAAGTAGTTCCATGTCCCCTGAAACGTTTCTTGCGATCCTGACCCGGGCCGGCCGGCTGAAAACCGCCACCCGCCACTGTTGGACCGCTTCCGGCCGCCAGGAAAGCGTGGCGGACCATTCCTGGCGGATGGCCCTGATGGCCCTTCTGTTGTCCAAGGAACCGGAATTCCGGGAACTGGACCTGGACCGGGTAATCCGGATGTGCCTGATCCACGACCTGGGAGAAGCCTTTACCGGGGATATCCCCACCTTTGCCAAAGGAGACCGGGACCGGGCGGTGGAACAGGATTGCTGGGCCAGCTGGCTGGCCACCTTTCCGGAAGAGAACCGGGAGGAATGGCAGGCCCTGCTGGAAGAGATGGAAGCCCAGGAAACCCGGGAAGCCAGACTGTACAAGGCCCTGGACAAGCTGGAAGCGGTGATCAGCCACAATGAATCGGATCGGGACTCCTGGCTGCCCCTGGAATACGATCTCCAGTTCACCTACCCGGAAAAAGCCGTCCAGTTCTCTCCCTGGCTGAAAGCCCTGAAACAGGAGGTGGACAAATGGACAGAAGAGAAAATAAAAGAATAGCCTAGAAGAAGGGGGTGTTGCACAGGACGTGCAGCACCCCCTTCTTTTAATGAAACAGCCTTAACAAAAGATTCAACACCACACTGACCACGATGCAGGTAACCACGGGAAAATAAAAGCTCCCGTGTTTTCCGGTAATATGGATATCTCCGGGCAAATGGCCCAGAGGGAAAAAGTGTGCGCCCAATTCCACCACAAGACCTGTCACCACCAGCAGCAGCCCCAGGCCAATCAGCATCCGTCCCATGTTTCCATCCCCCTCATTTTTGTTTCTATTGTACCATGTTCTCCTTCTTTTCGTCTTCTATACCAAATTTTTACGGAAATCCCACAGGATTTGTACACGCCCCTTTTGCCAATTGATTTTGAAACAGCATAAACCGTAGGGGGCGCAGGCCCGGCGCCCCGCCCAATACACCGGCAATCGGCAACCAGACGGGCTGCCCGGCGTGCAGCCCCTACGGAACCGGTTACAGTCACGGCCTGTTGGGATGCCGGTTTCCTGGGTCCTTTGCCCGGTTTCAGATGCCCTTCTGCAGACGCAGGGGGAGTTCCAGGCCACAGGCTTCCAGCAGGGTCTGGTTGGACAATACTTCCCGGGCTGCCCCATCCTGCTGGATCCTTCCCTCCGACAGCAGGATCACCCGGTCACAGGTATCCCAGATGAAATCCAAATCGTGAGAAGCGATGAGCTGGGCGCAGGACAGCTGCCGGAGGATTTCCGCCAGTTTTCGCCGGTTTCGGGGGTCCAGGGCAGCAGAGGGTTCATCCAGCAGCAAAAGCTCCGGTTCCCGGGTCAAAAGGCCGGCAATGGCGGTGAGCTTTTTCTGTCCTCCGGAAAGCCGGTAGATCTGCCGCCGGGCCAGCCCTTCCATCCCCACTTTTTTCAGGGCTTCCGCCGTGCGCCGGGCTGCTTCTTCCCCTGGCACTCCGGCATTCCGCAGGCCAAAGGATACATCGCTTTCCACCGTAGGCAGGAACAGCTGGCTTTCCGAATCCTGGAACACGTACCCGGCCTTTTTCCGGATTTCCGGAAGATTTTTCCGGTCCATGGGGAGGCCGCATACCTCCATGTTCCCTTCCTGGAGGGGCAGAAGCCCGATGACCAGTTTCAGCAGGGTAGACTTCCCCACCCCGTTGCAGCCGATAAGCCCCACTTTTTCTCCAGGCGCCAGGGCAAAGGACAGATCCTGGAATACGGGAACCGTTGGTTTTTCAGGCCCCGGCAGGATATAGCAGAACCGGATATGGGACAGGGCAAGAATGGCAGACATGGGCAGGACTCCTTCCGCAGCAGCATACGATGATCAGATTGGATGAATTTCACCCCGGGAACCGGCACAGAAGGCACCAGGCCAGGGTCAGGACCAGCAGCAGGATGCTGCCTCCGGGATTCCCCTTTTTTCCCGTTTCCGGGAAACGGCCCCGGAAGCCCCGGAGCTCCATGCTTTCGTAGACGGACCGGGCCCGGTCCAGGCTCCGGAGGAACAGCAGGCCCAGCAGGAACAGCAGGACCAGCAGGAACAGCAGAACCAGCAGGAACGGCAGGAGGATTCCTCCGGGGAAGACGAGGAGTCTGCGCAGCAGTCTATTCGCCTTTCACCTGTTGGGGAGGACAATGCTGGCGATGAAGAGGAGAAAGTCGAGCCCCTGCCCGCGGAGCTTCAGGAGAGCATCAATGGTGAGAAACTGCGCCGCATAATGCGCAACAAGGGAATACGCAATCGTTCTGCCGTGGAGAAGGACTGGTAGCGGCTTTAATTCGTAACTACTTGACAATCAACTACTTATGAGATATTTTAGACTAATTGTGCTTTCACTTGCGCTGTTGCCCGCAATGCTTTTTGCGAAGGCGACGCTGGAGGTGACGTTGGACAAGAACCGCATTTCGCCCAACGAGACGCTTCTGATGACCTTCCGCATCTCCGACAACGAGGCAAGCAGTTCCCATCCCAGTTTTTCCGCGCCGCGGACTCCTGGTTCCTTTGACTTTGAGATAATTGGGCGTGGCGGCCCCGCCTACCAGAGCCAGAGCAGTTTTACCAGCATTAAAGGCATCGTGAACGCCCAGAATTTGATTATCACCACCTACCAGATGCGCCTTCGCCCGAAGAAGAGCGGCAAGCTTCTGATTCCGGCGATGTCAGTTGGCTACGATGGCGGCACCCTTGAGAGCCAGGAACTTGTCGTCGAGGTGGGTGGTTCGTCTCAGCCCCTGCCTCCCAGTTCCCAAATTCTTTTCCAGCAGACTCTTTCCTCCGAGGAGGCCGTTGTCGGCGTGCCAGTGACTCTTGAAGTCACGATTACCGCGCCCAGTTCCACCGTCTACAGGGATTTCCAGCTAATCCCCCAATTTGAGCTTATGAAGGATAACCTCAAGATTGAGGAATCCGGTGAAAAAAACGAGTTCTCCTCAAGTAGCGCCGTTGAGAACGGCGTTAGAATCCAGAGGTATCGTAAGTCGTATCGGCTGACCCCGGAGCGTCCCGGCTCCTTCAGAATCCCCCAGATGTTCCTCCAGGCGAACAGAGTCTCTTCAAAACAGCGTTCAGAACGCGACCCGTTCAACGACCCGTTCTTCGGCAGTTTCTTCGGCGGACGTGAGAAGATGGAGACGGACACCATCGCATCCAACGAACTCACCCTCAATGTCCAGGATTTTCCCGAGGAAGGCAAACCACAGGGCTTCACCGGACTCGTAGGACCACTCACCGCCACAGCATCCATTGACATGGACGAGGTCTATGTCGGAGACCCAATCACACTCACCATTACACTGAAGAACGTATTCATTCCAGGAAATGACGCAGTGCCAGACATCAGAAAACTCCTGCCAAACGGAGGACTCTTCAAGGTCGCAGGAGACGACCCGGTCGTGACCAGCGAGGATGGCACGGCAACCTTCAAGCGCACAATCCGGCCACTCTCCACAGCCGCAAAGGAGATCCCATCGTTCGAAATCCCATACTTCGACCCCACAACAAAAAGCTACGGGTTCGCAACCACGAATCCCCTGCCCATTACAGTCAATGAAACCAAAACCGTGACTCTCAACGGCACAGACATGCCGACGGCCATCGCCATGCCCACCCAGGAAAATGGACGCGATGCCAAACTCTCCGAATCGTCAGGACTCTTCCTGGACGCACTGGACGTAAACGCCGGCAAAAAGGAATGGTCGCCGCTGCATGACGGAGGAGGACGCAAGGGGCTCATCTGGTTCGTCATCCTGCCAGGACTCCTCTGGACAGCCACAGCATCCTGGGTTCTGCTTAGACGCCGTGCCGCAAGCCTCCTCCTCTCGGCAAGCTCCTCGCGAAGGCTGAAGAACACCCTCGCAAAAAAACTCAGGAGAATCAACGGCGCATCCAACGACGCGTCACGGCAAGTCGCCGATGCATTCTGCAAATACCTCTCCGCCAGAACCGGAATACGGGGCGGCGCACCGACATACCCGGAAACATTCAAGGCCCTCGCCGACGAAGGGATTGACGAGAAGAACATCCTGCCGCTGAAGAAGATACTTTCAATGTGCGAGGCAGCGCAATACGCAGGTGCGTCAATCCCTGCCGAAGAATTCATCAGGGAAATCAACGACGCCGTCAAGGAACTCTAAGGGACAATCAGACTATGCAGAAAAGAGGGCATATCATCTGGGCAACGCTGCTCGCCGCAATAATGCTGCCGACGATGGCGCCAGCCGCAACCACCGGGCAACTCCTCCAAAAGGCCGAACAGGAAAAACGGCTTGCGCTGGAGAACTCGGAGGATGTCCAGGCCGCAGCGCAACACCTTGGCAACGCAATCGATTGCTATGAGGAGGCACGGGCGGATGGCGTCGCAAATGCCACAATCTACGGCGAACTGGGTGCGCTCTATCTCCAGAAGGGGGAACTCGGGCCGGCAATCCTGAACCTGAAAAAGGCACTCATCTTCTCACCACACAGGAGAAGTGTCCTCGACAACCTCAGGATTGCACAATCAAGGCGCATTGACAAATACCCCGACACACAGGCTAAGGGCGCACTCAGAATGATCGCCTTCTTCCACTACGACATCGGATACCCGACACGGGTGACAATTGCGCTCGCAGCATGGAGCCTGCTCTGTGCCATCGGCATCATCCTGCTCTGGAAACGACCGCTCTGGCTATGCACCCTCGCGGTCCTCGTGGCCGCAACCGCAATCATCTTCGGAAGCTCGGCAATGATCACATGCCATACGCTTAAACACAACAGGCTCGCGGTCGTCTCCGCAACGGAAACCATCCCGCGAAAAGGGGACAGCGAAGCATTCAAACCAGCCGTGAATGAACCACTCCACGCAGGAACCGTCATCTCTGTCAAGATGACACGCGGAGAATGGTCATACGCAATCCTCCCAGGAGGAATCCCATCCTGGATAAAGAGCAGCGACATCGTCAGATAAGCCCCACGCCGCCTCCGCTGAAGCCAGGAACGGCGCATGAGGCTCTGCCAGCCCGCCTCCCCGTCAGAAGAGCCATCGCCGATATAAACTGGCGTTCATGCGGGTTCTCCCCATCAATTCCGCCGGCAAGGCATATCCCTGCGGCGTCCTATTAACGATTTCTCGCGGTGGCTCTGCGGGCCGGCTCGCCCTTTGCGGGTGCCTCGTCTGGCGACACCTGTAGATATTCCAGCGTCTTTTCAGCGATTCGGCGGAATACAGGCGCCGCGACTCCGCTTCCCGTGTGGTATCCCTCCGTTGGATTTTCCGCGGAGACCAGCAACAGGAAACGCGGCTTGTCAGCGGGAGCGAATCCGATGAATGATGCGAGGAACTGGTTTTCGGCGTAGTGTCCCTTGACTCCCTTCGCCTTGTCGGCCATGATCCACATCTGGGCGGTGCCCGTCTTTCCCGCGACCTTGAACCCCTTGACTGCGGCGCGGGTTCCAGTGCCACCTTTCTCGGTCACCATCGTCAACGCCTTGGTCATCTTCTTGACTGCATTGGCGGAGACAGGCTCCGACTTCGCGTGGGGCTGCGAATACTCGGTCGTGCCGTCGGGATAGACGACGCGGTCAATCAGATATGGCTGCATTATCACGCCGTTGTTGGCAAGCGCGCCCCACGACTGCATTATCTGCATAAGGGGGACGGTAATGCCCTGCCCCATGGGGACGCGGGTGATTGTCAGGGAATCCCAGAGATGGAGTTCACGGAAGAGCCCCGGGGGTTCCCATCGGAAGACAACCGGTTCGCCTTCAGACGGGTAGAAGCCAAGGCCAGTGGGCCTGCCAAAGCCAAAGTTCACCAGGTACTTGTACATCCTCTCCTCCCCCAGGTCGAGGGAGAACTTCGCGGTTCCGATATTGCTCGACTTCTGGATGACCTCGGCAAGCGTCAACTCGTCGTATCTGTGGGAGTCCCGCAACGCCTTCCTGTTGTATATCCAGCGGCCCTTCTCGCAATCCTTGACCGAATTCAGGTCGGCGACCCCGCTGTCAAGGACGCAGGAGAGACTGACTGCCTTCATGATGGAGCCCGGGTCGTAGGACTGATGCATGACATGGTTCTGGCAATTGTCCGGATCCTCCATCGTCTCACGGTCGTTTGGATTGAACTGGGGATATTGCGCCAGCCCCATGATTGCGCCAGTCGAAGGATCCATCATGATCGCGTATGCCCTGGTGGGGCGGTTGGTCTCCCAAAGCACCCTGAGCTCCTCCTCGAGGATTCGCTGGATGGGCTCCTGGATGGTCAGGTACACGTCCGCCCCGTTGGATGCCTCCTTGAGGACCTTGGGGTCGTCGTCGACGGGGCGCCCGTCGCTGTCAAGGGAATAGGCGACCTTTCCGACGACGGGGCGCAGGAACTTGTCCATAAGCTGTTCCACGCCTGAAACGCCGCTGTTTTCGCTGTCCGTGAATCCAAGCAGATTGGCAAGCTCCGTGTCCCTGGGATAGTATCTGACCCAGGAATCCGTGAACCTGACCCCGCGCTTGATTCCGGCAGCCTTGAGCTCCGCAAGCATCTCCTCGGCAACCTCGCGGGAGACGCCCCGCTTGACGGAAATCTCCTGGCAACGCTCCAGCGCCTGGCGGGTCTCCCGCTCCAGTTCCGGGCGCGTAATGTCAAAGTACTCGCAAATCTGACCGCAGGAGACCTTGCGCTCCTCGGGAGTCACCCTGTATGGATGGAAGAAGACCTTGAAGGAGGCGACCGCCCCGTTGGCGTCACGCACAGGACGCAGGGTGAGACCCGCAATCCTGCTAAGACCCTTCTCCCGGACAAAGGATGGGGGGACGCCACCCGATATCTTCACGGAAAATTCGTGGGACGCGGACTTTTCAAAGCGCTTCAGCAGGAGCCCCTCGTCAATGCCAAGGTGTTTCGCGATGATTTTCGCCGCCACATCCAGGTCGCCGACGAAGCGCTTGGGCTCGGCGTGGACGTCCCGTGTCGCCAAGTCCCCTGCGAAGATATTGCCATTCAGGTCGAGAATGCTTCCGCGATGTGCGGCGGCGTCCCTGGTCTTCATGCTTATGCCCCGTGCCTGCCTGGCATAGTATTCATGGTTGCCCAGCTGAATCGTGCCTACATGATAGACCAGCCCGGCGAACAATACAAGCAGAACCAGGAGGAACACGTATGAGCGGCTCAGGATTCCACTGCGAATCCTCCCCGTCAACACACATCTCTCCTCACGCGAATAGCTCTTGTTCCAGGGTTGGAGGAAAAGCAGTGGATTCTGGAAAAAACGCCTGACAATTCCAGGATGACGGCACGGACCGCTCCCCTCGCAGGATATCGTCTCATTAGATTTGGGAGCTTCAGACGAAGACATGCGACTTGTTCGCAGGGAGTCCGTGCCAGGGGGCACCGTAGGTCTTTGGAATATCATGAGGGCGAAACCAATCCCATGCCCTCGGACGGATCCCTCGCTCCGGCCTCGGGGAAATGCGTGCTGGCGGCAAGCTACCGGCGGTTGTATCCAACAATGCGTGGACGGGCCTCGAGCCCCTTGTCGGTGGCAACCAGGCGAAGCTGGATTACACGCTGGCGGGGATCCGGAGGCCTGAGGCCAAGAGGCTTCGCCTTGGCTGCAATGAAACTCCCCTCCATCAGGTGCTCAAGCTCGGCACGCCTGTTCTGCAGGCTCTTCTCAAGTTCGTCCCGCTCTGAATTCAATGCGGAGAGTTCCTTGCGGATTTCACGGATGCGCTGCCTGGACGCGGACATGTACATGCCGGTGGAAACCACCATGCCGGCGATGATCAGAAGCGCAATAAACGGGAAGGCTGCGGAAGCCCAGTCTATTGGCTTCTTCCTTTTTGGAGAAATCTGTGTATTTAACCTGATGCAGCTCATTTTGTGGAATTGTGCTTGGTTCGGTTGTCGCGGGCGGCTTGACGCGAAATCACATGCCGCCGGCGTCAGGCAAATTCCGGTGGGGCATCCGTCCGTCTTGCGGCACGGAGCTTTGCGCAGGATGCGCGGGGATTCGAGGAGAGTTCTTCGCCAGTCGCGGTGACCGGCTTCTTGGTCAGCGGGATGAATGTCTGTTTCTTATTGCAGGTGCACGGGAGGGATGGAGGGCAGACGCATGTCAAGGCCGCATGCTGCATGAAATGCTTTACAATGCGATCCTCAAGGGAATGGAAGCTGATTACAACAAGACGCCCTCCGGGGGCCAGGAGCCTCTCGGATGCCTTCAATGCATCCTCAAGCTCGTCAAGTTCGTGGTTGACCGCAATGCGCAACGCCTGGAAGACGCGGGTCGCAGGAGGAAGGCCGTGCTGATGCGCCCGACCGACTATCCGCTCCAACAACTCGGCAAGCTCCGAAGTGCGCGCCCAGGGACGGCTCTCGCGGCGGGCGACTACTGCCTTGGCAATCGCCCTCGAATACCGCTCCTCGCCGTATTTCCAGAAGATGTCGGCAAGCTCCTTCTGCTCGAGGGTGTTCAGGATGTCCGCGGCCGTCGGGTCGCCGGAGGAAGGATCCATCCGCATGTCCAGGGGCGCATCGAACCTGAAGGAAAAACCGCGCTCGGGAGTGTCGATTTGCGGAGAGGAGACCCCGATGTCGAGAATGACGCCGTCCACGTAATCCCAGCCGAATTGCCGTGCAGCCTGCTCCATCTGGCTGAATCGCCCGTGCCATCCATGGAAGCGCGTGCCAAAGATCGCGAGACGCTCGCCCGCTGCCTTGAGAGCCGCAGGGTCGCGGTCAATCCCTATCACCTCACGGTCGGAACCGCCCTGAAGAACCGCCTCCGAATCGCCGCCGCCGCCAAGTGTGCCGTCCAGAAAACGACGCCCGCCGCCGTCGGTCAACAGGGAAACAGCCTCCCGGCGAAGAACGCTCTGGTGGAAAAAGCAGTCGGTCATTCCTTGTCGACGGACACCCCCCTGGTGTTCTCCTCAATCTGCTGAAGCAAATCAAAGCTGGAGGCAAGAGGAGTCTGACGGCCCTGCCAGGACTCCGGCGCCAGAATGGTCCCGTAGACCAACGAGCCCAGGAAAATCGCCTTGTCGGTAATCCCGGCAAATTCCGCCAAGGAGGCCGCCAGGGCAAAACGACCGTGGCTGTCCAAGGTGACAATCTGAATCTTTGAGGCGATGTCGGTGTACGCGTCAATCCTGCCGTCGTTGGCAAAGGAACCGTTCACGAGCTTCTCGTAAATCGCATTCATCTTCTCCTCAGTCACTACCTGAATGCGACGGGCACGGCCGGGCACCAGGTAAAACTGGGTGTCAGGCGTGTCTGTGGGCAGACGCCAGCTGCGAGGCATGGACAGCCTGCGCTGACCATCTACGCTCATGGGAAATGTCCCAGTGAACAACCTGACTCGCTTGGATGACGACGACTCCGACATGGAAAAGAAAATCAACCGAAAACCAGGAACGGGCAGGGAATCTCATCCCTTTTTTGCCCATTCATTCCCATTTCTACCCTTTCTTTCCCT
>ENA-ORPK01000876-ORPK01000876.1-human-gut-metagenome-genome-assembly--contig:-NODE-876-length-26140-cov-3.154265_pt1 | contig 26140 bp, 23 predicted proteins | sample MGYA00242139_ERZ509068 | MGnify/ENA primary metagenome ERZ509068 (study PRJEB26280, sample SAMEA2338687) | human gut metagenome | biome: human gut; feature: human-associated habitat; material: faeces... | reverse complement strand
ATCACAACAGGCGGGTGATATCTGAAATAAAACTGTTTCAAATAAGCGCTGTGAAAGATCTCAAGCTGATCTGCCCCCGCAGCCAAAGCGATCAGGTAAACATTGGTTCCCGCATGGCTTTTCAGCTTACATTTTATTTTTGCTACATTTCTGACGGTTTCACCCACATAAAGATATCTATAAAATCTCATGCCGTCCTTCCATTCTTTATCATCTCAACTAAACGTTTATTGTATCCCAAAATAGGCGTCAAAAATCCTTTTTGCAATAGGTACTGCATAATCTCCTCCGGCTCCGGCTCCCTCGATAATGATCGTAACGCAGATCTGTGGATCCTCCACAGGGGCAAAGCCGGTAAACCATGCATGGCTGTCCCCTTTTACAGTACCGTATTCTGCCGATCCCGTTTTTCCTGCGGCCGTGTAGGAAAGTCCCTTTAAGCGGGAAGCTGTTCCTTCCTCCACCACATCTGCCATCAGTCCGCTCATGATCGCAGCCTGTTCGGCAGTCATCATTTTGGTATATTCTAAGGGCTCGTAGCTTTTGATCTTATTTCCTCCGCTGCTCATCACATAATCTGTGACATAAGGCTTCATCAGCACGCCCTGATTGGCAATGGCACAGGTAACCATATTCATTTGAAGGGGCGTTACTGCAGTTGTTCCCTGTCCTATGGAAATCTGCATCATATCAGAATCTGTAGTCTGCGCATCCATATCTACCCTGCTGCTTCCCGTAGGGAACCCAAATTCCAGCTTCTGATTAAATAAAAGCTCATTAAGCGTTTTCTGATAAGCCGTTCTGTCAAGGGATAATCCCATATTCGCAAAGGAAGTATTACAGGACTTTGCAAAGGATCTGTTAAAGCCAACATGTCCATGAACGGAACCGTGATAGCATTGGATCCGGTCCTCTCCTCTGGTGATCGTTCCCGTACAGTTATATTGATAATTTTGATAGCTGTCCGGATTTTCCTTGATATATTCCAGGGCTGTTATGATCTTGAAAGTGGATCCCGGTGGATAGAGCCCCTGCGTTGCCCTGTTTAAGAGCACACTGCTCTCCTTATCATTTATCAGGCCCTCCCATTCGTCTTCTATTTTTGCAGGGTCAAAATCCGGCTTGGAAACCATAGCGAGAATTTTACCTGTGGAGGGTTCCGTTACAATCACCGCTCCATGATAAACCCCCAGCGCTGTTGAAGCAACCTGCTGCAGCTCAACCCGGAGGGTCGTGTATACATCATCTCCCGGATACTTTTCTCCCTGTGCTTCCAGTGCTGCCTTTTGGGACAGAGGCGCATTGGAATTGATCAGATAATAATTTTCCTGACCTTCCACTCCCATTTTTCCATTAACAGCATATCCGACCACATGGGAAAACAGATTTCCAAAGGGGTATTCCCTTATTTCGCCTCCCTCTCCATCGGACACTGTCTGCGCAAGGATCTGCCCGTCAGATGCCAGAATTTTTCCTCTTCTGTTCTGTGCAAGCAGGATCTGCTGGCGTCCGTTATAGCTGTTATTGATCAGTTCCTGTTTATGGGTTATGGAGTATCTGACGATATAAACGGACATGGAAAGAAAAAGTAATGTAAAAGCCCATGTCACAAGCATGATCTCCCGGTTTTTTCTTTTTCCCTTTTTTTCTTTCTTACTCATCCTCATCATTACTCTGGTCATCATCCTCATCACTGATAAATTCTATTTCTTCCAGGTCTCTCTTCGCCCTATTCTGCTTTCTCCGCTTTTTATGAAGCGCTTTCTGTCTTTCGTATTCTTCCTGTTTTACAATATAAAGCCCTTCCACAATGGCAAACATGATCAGGGTCGTCAAAACGGAGCTTCCCCCATAGCTGATCAGCGGAAGGGTCACTCCGGTAAGAGGAATAAACTTTGTTCCTCCTCCAATAGTTAAAAACACCTGGAAAATATACGTCACGCCAAGTCCAAACGCCGTAAGCTGATAAAATTTATCCCGCAGCCGCACCGCAATATTCATAAACATAATAAAGCAGCTTACGCAGATCAGGATCAGACACACCGCAAATAAAATCCCCATTTCCTCTGCAATGGCAGAAAAGATAAAATCCGCTTCCACAAAGGGAATGGCATCCGGCGTTCCTTTATACAGACCAAGTCCAAAAAAGCCTCCGCTGGAAATGGCAAACAGCGACTGCGTGATCTGGTATCCTGCAGAATCGATCACGCTCCACGGATCCTTAAACGCCTGAACCCGTACCTGTACATGGGTAAAAACCTTATACGCAATATAGGCGGCTCCGCTTCCCCCCACTGCACCTGCAAGAACATATAAAATATTGCGGCTTGCAACAAAAACCATAAGGACATATACCACAAAAAATATCAGGGCACTTCCAAGATCCTTTGAGATCACAAGAATGATCACATGAGCCGCTGCGATCACCGCCGTTGTAAAAACTTCAAAAAAGCCTGCCGCTTCATAAAGAGCGCTTGCAACAAAAAAAACAAAAACAATCTTCACGAATTCAGAGGGCTGAAAAGTAATTCCCGCAATTGAGTAAGAAAGCTTGCTTCCATAAGTGGTCTGTCCCAGTATCATAACAATGGACAGGGCGAAGATCCCTCCCAGAGCGTATAACCACTTTAGCGATTTCAAGAACTTGAATTTTCTGATAAACAGCGGCACCAGCAGAGCGATTCCCATTGAGCCCGTGGCTATGATAAACTGTTTCACCGCCTTGGAAAAATCCAGTCTGGTAAGGATCACAAATCCAATGGCAAGCAGCATGCACATATTGTTCACCACAAGCCTGTTTGATTTCGGATACAGCATGCGAAACAGCATAATAACAGCATAAAGCATAATTTCCTGAAAGGCATAAAAAAACAGGTAGGTAATATCTCCCGTTTCAAAACAGATCACCAGAAAGCAACTGAAATGAAATGCAAACATCAGCAGATTTTGCCGAAGATAAATTCCCTTTCTCTGATCCTCATCTTCATAACGGAAAACAGCAAAGCATTCGTATGTATAAAGGGTTATTAAAAGCGCCATCACATATCTGGAAAATTCGCTGACATATAACTCCATCTATTCAACTCCTCTTTTATAATGTCCGGTCGTATACTCCGAATAGAACGGATCCTCATATTGAACAGATATTTTTTGAAAATATTCCGTTACTTTCAGGCATTCCTTAGCAGTCTCCAATGTAAAGTCCAGTCTGCAGTGCAGGGCTTCCTGCAATTCCTCCGAAAAGGCTCTGTGAAGAGACAGCGGAACACTGTTATAGACAATATTATAGCAGTGGCGGCAGTCATGATAGACCGGGAATTCCTTGCCATATCGATCCTTCAGCATCACGGTTCCAGACTTTCCGCAGCAGCCATCACTTGTTTTTTGCAGACAGTTTGCAGTGATCATCATGGGAAGCCTTCCATAAACCACAGCGGAAAGGCGCATTTTCTGTTTCCCGTATGTGATAAGTTCTTCCCATTCCCCTTTGTTTAATTCAACAGGAAGACAAATTCCTGACGCTTTGCCTGACAACAGGTCAAGCGCCTCATGGTTCCAGGCATAGACTCCGTAATCAAGCTCCAGATCCTTCTTTGCAATACTGTCTTTTATATTTAAATTTATTAATTTTTGTTAATTAGTCTAAAACTCATATTTTGTACGGATCTTACCGAAGTTGTATTTATAATTCTGCTTGCTTTTTGAATTTTGGTTAAAGATTTTTGAATGAGTTGCCGTTAATGAGTCCATACAGTGTGTATTCAGTTAACAAATAAAGGAGATTATTTTATGGCAATTCCAGAAATGAATGGTGTAGGTGCGACACAAGGTGCAGGGGCTTCTTATGAAGTGAAAAAGCAAGACGATAAGAATGAATTTATAAATTCATCCTTTGGACAAGGCTATGGAGCTGCGTCGGGGGGGTGGGCAAGTTAAGACCCAGGGTAATCAAAATTCTTTTTTGAAAAATACTACTTATACAAAAGAGGATTTTGCTCAACTTAAGAAATATGGAGATAATATTGCAAGAGACCTCAATGAGGCAAATAGTAGATTGGGAGGACAATATGCAAAATTGGAACGAGATTTAGTCCGAGCAATGCGTTTGATTGGTAATCCAGATGATCCAAATTATATTACCGCTCAGTCTTATTTAGAGGATTTACACGCTATAACTGCAAAGACAAAAGAAGAGTTTAATTTCCCTAAAGGTGGTAAAGAGGCAAATTATAAAGATGCACAAGCATCAGTTGATAGGTATGAAAGAAATACAGAAGCCTTATTAAATGGCATAACTGAAGATGGAACTTTTGTGGCATTAATGAATGCAGCAAAAGATATTAAGGCAAATGATAACAGAAACGCTGCTACAAATGCTGCTCTAACTGCTGGCTATGGCGAAGCTAATCTTAAAGCTACAGAAGATGGTGTGGCTGAAGTGAATGAACATGGTGATAAGAATACCCGAAAAATAATTGCAAATGATAATAGAAATACAAGAAGTATTAAGAGCACAGTTAATGCTCGAGCAGATCGTCTAGAAGCTGGACAAAAAGCCTTAAGTTATCAAATGGAAGCCGGTTTTGATGGTGTTAATAAAAACATAGATGGGCTTCATGAAGATATGAAGAAAGGTTTTGATAGGACTAGTAGAGAAAATCATGCAGAACATGCTGAAACTAGACGCGCAATAAAAAGTGATGGAGAAAAGTCCAGAGCAACAATTCAAAGAGAAGCAGACAGAGTAATTGACACTTTAGATCCAACTGGTATAAATAGAGCAATAAAAGGTATTCGTGATATGGCTGCAAAAGCGGGTAAATCAGTTGGCGATTTTATTACTCAAAATCCAGAGGTACTTGTTCCGGGACTTGGAGTTCCAATTTGGGCGGCAAGAAAAATAACTGCTGGCATGTAATTAGGTTTAATTCAAAAACTAAAAACTCTAATCATTAACGATTAGAGTTTTTTTATTGTATAATTTTCTCATAAGATTAAAAAAAGTAAAGGAATTAGATTATGCTAACCGGAAATCAAATTAGAAAATTATATTTAGATTATTTTAAAAATAAGCATGCACACACACTTGTTGAAAGCTCATCACTTGTTCCTGACAACCCGACTGTACTTTTGACAACTGCCGGCATGTTGCAATTTTTACCGATATTCTTAGGAATTCAACCTTGCCCTTACGAACCGGCAAGAGCTACTTCTTGTCAAAAATGCGCAAGAGCGGGCGGAAAGGATTCTGATATCGAAAACGTTGGTAGAACTCCACGCCATCATACTTTCTTTGAAATGTTAGGAAATTTTTCTTTCGGTGATTATTACAAAAAAGAAATTATTCCTTGGGCTTGGGAATTTGTTACAGAAGTTTTGAAGTTGGATAAAGACAGACTTTGGATTACGATTTTTGAAACAGATGATGAAGCTTATGAAATTTGGAGAAGTGTTGGTGTTCCGGCTGAACGTATTAAAAGAAAAGGGAAAAAAGACAATTTCTGGGGACCTCCGGGAGCTTCAGGATCTTGCGGACCTTGCTCAGAAATTCACTATGATTTAGGCGAACAATATAAATGTGACGATCCTCGAGGTTGTGGAATTGACACTTGCGAATGCGACAGATGGGTTGAAATTTGGAACTTGGTATTCACAGAACTTTATCAAGATGAAGAAGGTAACCAATCTCCTTTGGGCAAGAAAAACGTTGATACAGGCATGGGCTTGGAACGTATTACGATGGTTTGCCAAGGCGTTGCATCAACGTTTGAAACAGACCTTTTGAAACCTATTATGGATAAGGTTTGTGAAATGAGTGGCGTGCCTTACAAAAAATCTGAAAAAACTGATGTTTCTTTGAGAATTATCACTGACCACGCAAGATGTGTAACTTTCTTGATTTCTGACGGTGTAATCCCTGGAAACGAAGGCAGAAGCTATGTTTTGAGAATGATTTTGCGTCGAGCTTTGCGCCACGGCAAAATATTGGGTATGGAATTGCCGTTCTTGTACAAACTTGTTGACGTAATTATCGAAAATTACGGCGAAGCATACCCTGATTTGGTTAAAAACAAGGCGAAAATCGTTGATACAATTAAGAAAGAAGAAGAACGTTTTGCAAAAACTCTTGATCGTGGCTATAAAATGCTTGATGAGTTTATTGAAGCTAAAAAAGATATTGACGGCGAAAGTGCATTCAAGCTTTATGATACATACGGTTTCCCTCTTGAATTGACAAAGGAAATTGCACTAGAAAACGGCTTAAACGTTGATGAAGAAGGCTACAAAGCTGCAATGCAAGAACAAAAAGATCGTGCTAAGGCCGCAGCTGCAAAAATCAGTGTTACAGGCGATATGAAGTATGCCAAAGTTGAAAAAGAAGTTGGCTCAACTGAGTTTGTCGGATACACTGAAAACGAATGTGACGCAAAGATTTTGGCAACAATTGACGGCGAAGGCTATGTTGATGTTGTTCTTGACAAAACTCCGTTCTATGCAGAATGTGGCGGACAGGTCGGTGATTCAGGCGTAATCGAAAATGAAAACTTGAAGTTAGAAGTTTTGACAACATTCAAGGTAAACAAATTGTTTGTTCACCGTTGCGAAGTCGTGAATGGCGAAATTACAGTCGGTGAAAAGGTTCACGCCAAAATTGATGTTTCAAGACGTGAAGAAATCAGACTTCACCACTCATCAGCTCACTTGCTTCAAGCTGCTTTGGTAAAAGTGCTTGGTGATGAGGTTAAACAGGCAGGATCTCAGGTTGAAGAAGATAGAATGCGTTTTGACTTTACATTCTCTCGTGCAATGGAGCCTGATGAAATCTTTAAGGCAGAAGAAATTGTGAATAAATGGATTGCAGAAGCATTGCCTGTTACAACTGAAGAAATGGATATTGAACATGCAAAATTGACAGGAGCAACCGCATTGTTTGGCGAAAAATACGAAGATGTCGTAAGAGTCGTTTCAATGGGTAATCCAAGTCATTGTGTTTCAAAAGAATTCTGTGCAGGTACTCACGCTAGAAACACTCGTGATTTGAGATTGTTCAAAATTATTTCAGAAGGCGCAATTGCAGCCGGCACAAGACGTATTGAAGCTGTCGTTTCAAAAGCTGCGTTTGAATTTATGAACGCAAAAGTTAAAGAAATGGACAAATTGTCATTGATGTTCAAGGCTCACTATGACGAAGTTTTAGCTCGTGTTGAAAAATTACAGGAAGAAAACAAAGAGCTTCAAAAAGAATTGACTTCTGCAAAAGAAGATTTGACAAGAGCAAAATTTGCAACATTCTTGTCAAAAGCACAAGATATTGAAGGTGGAAAATTGTTTATCACAAAAGTTGAAAATCTTGATGGTAATGCAATTAAAGCCGGTCTTGAATTTGCAGCTCAAAAGCTTGGTGAAAGCATAATTGTTTTGGCATCAGCAAGAACGGTTGCAGTGAAAGTTTCTGACAGTTTTATTAAAAAAGGTATAAATGCCGGTAAGATTGTTGGTGAAATTGCACGAGCAACAGGTGCAAACGGCGGTGGTAGACCAAACTTTGCACAAGGCGGTGTGAAAGATGCTTCAAAACTAGATGAAATCTTGGCACAAGTTGAAAGCGAAATTAAAGGTGTGTAAATAGAAGCAGCTAAGAATTTAGAAGTCTATAAGACGCAAAGGCGCTAAGACGATAAGTTCATTACGGTGAGTAGGATGGCATTGCTATGCCGACAATGTAACTAGCAGCAGTAGGTTGGGCATACTTGCCCAACTTCGTAAAAGCTGATTTTAAATTTTAATGACGGCGGGAATATTTCCCGCCAACTTTATTTATCTTTGTTTTTATTTTTATCATCAAAAATACTTGTTTCGTTACGCTCAATATCTGCTTTGATTTGATTTAATTCTTTTTGAAGAGTGTTTGCTAAATCAATATCGCCACTTTGCATAGCAAGCTGAATTTGTTGTTGTTTTATCTTTGCATTGCTTTTTAAGTCGCTAACATTTCGAGCGGGCTCGATAATTCTATTAGCGAGTTCTTGTTGTTTTGCATTAGCTTTAGCTGTGGCTGTATTATTTTGTTTCTTAGTTTGAGTAGCTTTTTGCGCACCATTAGTTTTTGAAATTCCGTCCATTGCCATTACAATCCTCCTTTGTATAGTTAAAGTGTTCTATATACCACGTTTAAATGGTATATAAATAACTATAAATGGTCGATAGAATTTTGTCAATATGTAATTATATTGTTATGGATAGAGATAAAATTCTTGTAGAGTTTGGAAAAAATTTAAGAGCCGAGCGCAACAGAGCCGGATATTCTCAAGACGGACTTGCTGACGCTATCGGGATATGTGCAGGAAAGCATATTGGTACAATTGAGCGTGGTGAAACAAATCCGACACTTACTACAATAGTTGCGATAATGAAAGCCCTTAAAGTAGATTTTGATAAATTGTTTGACATAAATAAAGATTGAAAAACTGGCGGGTTTGTGACTGGATAGCTATTTTGCAAAAAGCAATCCGCTTTTTTAGGAAATTCTTCCTTTGCATCAATTTTTAAATTATGCTATAATATTTTCACAGAGTAGTGGAAGAGTTTTATGGCTTCGCAAACAAAAAAATTATCTATAGCTTTTTATTGGCATATGCATCAACCGGTTTATCAGCTTACACCAACCGGTGATTATTTAATGCCGTGGGTTAGGTTGCACGCTGTTAAAGACTATCTTGATATGGTTTTGATTTTGGATAAGTTCAAAAACATAAAACTTAATTTCAACCTTGTGCCCGTTTTGCTAGATGCGTTGATTGATTATGGTCAAAATGGATTGCATGATATCCATTCAAGGCTTACTGTTACGGATATTGCAGATCTCACAGATGATGACAAAGAATTTATTATAAACAATTTTTTTGATGCAAATTATCATTATATGATTTTGCCTAACGAGGAATACAGCAGGCTTTATCAGAAAGCCCAATTGAATGAAAATAATGATTTGAACGCATTTTCAGATCAAGAATATTCTGATCTTATGGCGTTATTCAACCTTGCGTGGTTTGACCCGATTTACAAAAATAAGTATCCGGAATTAAAAAAACTAATCAAAAAAGGAAAAAATTACACACTTGATGACAGGATTAAAATTATTGATATTCAGCGTGATATTATAAAACAAATTATTCCTACATATAAAGAATACCTTGAAAAAGGTAAAATTGAGATTACAACAAGTCCCTATTATCATCCGATTTTGCCGATTTTGTTGGATTTTAAAAATCTTAAAATTGCATCGGAAAGTGGTTTGCCGGATGATTTGCAAACTGAAGTTGACGCCAAAATGCAAACAAAACTTGCGCTTGACAGGATGGAAGAAATTTTTGGACAACGTCCAAAGGGGATTTGGCCATCGGAACACTGTATAAATTCTAAAGTAGCTGAAATGTTGGGTAAATTAGGTGTAAAATGGACGATTTCAGATGAAGGAGTTTTGGCAAATTCAATAAACTTTGAGTTTGTAAGAGATTTTAGGGGGTATTTGGAAGATCCTTATCACCTGTTGAAGTCATACAATCACAAAGGGATAGATATAATTTTTAGAGATGCAATGTTACCAAATCTTATCGGATTTGAGTATCCAAATCATTCAGCAGAGGGTGCTGCTAATGACTTATATGATAGAATTAAAGTTGCGCAGAGCAAGCTACTTTCATCTCCTGATGAAAATCATTTGCTTACAATTGCGATGGATGGAGAAAATTGCTGGGAAAATTACACGCAGGATGGGGAAGAATTTCTAACTAAAATTTACTCCCTAATCGAAAATGATCCAACGCTTGAAACTGTGTTGATAAGCGACTATATTGAAAAAGATACGCCGAAACCATTATCTAAATTAAGTGCTGGTTCTTGGATTAATAGAAACTTTAAACTTTGGATTGATGAACCGTTAAAAAATCTTGCTTGGACTTATTTGAAACAGGTTCGTGATGATTTTTCTGAATTCGTAAAAGAAAATCCGCAAAATCCGAACATTGAATTTGCAAGACGGGAATTGTTTATCTGTGAAGGCAGTGACTGGTTCTGGTGGTACGGAGAACCGAATGATTCCGGTCGTGACAATATTTTTGATTACATATTTAGAGAACATTTAAAAAATATTTATTATTATCTTGGAATGGAAGCTCCGGAGTATTTGGAAACTCCTTTGCTATCTGCAATTGCAAAACCTTCAAGATATCCAAAAGGCGAATTTACGCCCAAAATTGATGGCAAAGAACACAAAAACGATGTATGGCAAAATGCCGGCTGTATAAAAATTCCCGATGGACCTGTTTTAAAAGAAAACAAGTTTTATGATCGAATTTATTTTGGCTATGACAAAGACAATCTTTATCTAAGATTTTACATTAATGAATACCTGAAAGAAACGCCTGCATTGCTGAAACAAGTTAATCAGATGTATATTTATATGCGAAATCAGGATAAAAAACAGTCACTTTCTCCTATAAGAATTATTCAAAAAACAGAAAGTATTTTGCCGATTTCGAAAGAAAAATTCCACAACGAATTGCAGATTTCTATCTATAATGGAGAAATTAACCTTGTTAGACTTGTTAAAGCTATACCGAATAATTTGTGGGTAATTACGACTTCAAAAGATGTACAAACCGCATTTGACAAGGTTGTAGATGTTAGTATTCCGTTTGATACGATTGATATTGCAAGTGGTGATACGTTGGAATTTTTATTTGTTAATGCAAATTATGGAGTGAAGGATTATTTTGTTCCAAATGAAATGCTTCTCACAATAACTCGTATGTAACGATTACTTAACAATTACATTAAAAAGTTGAAGTTTTTTTCATGTTTGACGTTAAGAAAGATACAAAGGAAAATTAATATGGCAGATTTCGACATTCCTAAAGGTTTACCAAAACTAGATAATGATTATTGGGCACAGCAAAAAGGCAACAACAGTAATGATAGTCAATTGCAAGCGCCACTGTTTGACATAAACACAAAATTTTCGCTTGAAAATGATTTGGCAAAAATATCTCTTTTCAATGGAAATAAAAAACAAGTTTAAATTCCTTACTTTTCCTCGACACACAATTATAAAAAAAGAACCTATTTTTTAAAAGGTTCTTTTTTATTATAGAATAGTATTTCATTAATTCGAAATTACTTGCCAGTTGAGCCGAAACCGCCTTCTCCACGAGAAGTTTCAGAAAGTTCTACTGCAACTTTTATTTCTGCTTGTTCAACTCGAGCAATTACCATTTGAGCAATTCTTTCATCTGGCTGAATTGTGTAAGCTTCATTTGAAACATTTACTATTGGAACACAAACTTCTCCTCTGTAATCCTCATCGATAGTTCCAATACAGTTGATTAGTGTAATTCCGTGTTTAATAGAAAGTCCAGAACGAGGTCTAATCTGAGCTTCATAACCGTGTTCAAGCTCGATTTTTAAACCTGTAGGAATAAGTTTTCTTTCCAACGGCTGTAATGTAATCGGTTCAGAAATCGCAGCACACAAATCCATACCCGCAGCACCTTCTGTTTTGTATTCAGGTAAAAATTTGTTGTGAGGCAATCTTTCAATCTTTAATACTGTCATTATATGTTCCTTTCTTTTATTTTAATTGGTTTTGGATAGCAGAGGAAAGCCCTACTTTTATTCACAATTAATATCTTCAAATATTTTATCATCAACAAGCCAATTTGGTTTAGATTTAATCAAAAGAAGTAGGTCAGGCTGTGCCTGACAATTGACTATTTTATTTTTCTAGCTAATGATAAACCGGCAGGAAGGGGAAGGATTACATTTTCATAATTTGGATTTGCATTAATTGCATCTATGAATGGTTTACATTTTGCTTCATGTGACAAAACGTTATCACAAGCGATAATTCCACCTACTTTTAGGTGTTTGTCAATGATTTCGTAATATTTTATATATTCTGATTTGTTTGCGTCTACAAATGCTAAATCTATTACAAAGTCTTTTGGTAAACCTTCCAAAAGCTCTAAGGCTGAACCCTTTAGGGTTGTAATCACATCATCAACTTTGCATGTTTTAAAATTTTCTTTTGCAATATCCAATCTTTTATCCCAGAACTCAATAGTTGTAAGGTGGCCGTTGATTGACTTTACTGCATTGCCCAACCAAATTCCTGAATATCCGTTAGAAGTCCCGACTTCGACTACATTTTTTGCTTTTTCAGCCCTTATTAGCGTGTATAAAAATTCTGCAGTTACACGAGAGATATTCCAAAATTGTTTTTGAGTTTGCTCAAGCTCTGCAAGAATATTTTCGGTTATTTCGTCAAAATATTTTGTCATTTTTTATCCTTAAGACTATTTATTAATTTTTTTTACTTTTTCTGTCACAACAATTGAATTTGCAGGAATATCGATTGGAATTGTTTTAATAACTTTGTTCATTCCAAGGTCAAAAACTGTGTACAGGGCAGCTTTTGTATCTGTGATTAATGCGATATTTGTGCCTTCAATCCAGCTGATTTTTGTTGAAAATCCATTTGTGTTAAGATAGATTGAGTCTGTTACAGCATCGGTTTTGGCATCGATTACTTGTATAGAATTGTCACCTGCACCAAGTACGTAAACTCTGTTGTGGAAAACCTGCATATCAACTGGTTTTTCGCAAATTTCCATTTCTACAATCAACCCGACTGTATCGTAGTCAATAATTGCGATTCGGTTTTTAGTTCTGCTCGTTACGTAAATCTTTCCGTTTGTAAATGCGATTTTAGAAACATTTGGAAATTTCCCGATTTCTTTTAGTAAATAGTTGTTATCAAGCTCAATTGCCCAAATATCTCGAGTTTTTTTGTCATAATAGAAAAGTTTCGTTCCATCTTCTGACAAAGTTAATTTTTCACACATACCGGTAATTTTGATTTGTTTTGAAAGTGTCATTGTTTCAAGGTTCAGCATGTAAATACTTGAATCTACTGAACTTGAGATATAAGCTATTTTTTTATTATTGTCAATTACTATTTCATCAGGCTGAGTTTTTGTGTAAACCTGTTTAATAATTTGGTCATCTGCTAAAGAAATGATATCTACCGATGGCTTGTCGTAAGCTGTTACGAGTAAGAATCTGTCATCATAGGCTTTCATAGAAATTGGCACATTGTTTTGTGCAAGTGAATATTCAGGAGTTTTTGCTCCTAAGTTTAAGACTTGAATATTCTTTGAATATGGTGAAGATACGTAGAAATTTTTGTTTTTCAATTGTGGAATTTGAGATAATGTTTTCAATGTAGTTCCAGAAAGTGCAGTTACTACCGGTTTTGAGTTTTCGACTTTAATTCCAGGGTCATTAATTGTTTGTATTTGTAGATTTCCGACAATTGATTTCAAATTTTCAGGAATTACTAAACCTTTTGGAACAAGCATATCTTGAGGCAAAAGTCCTGTTCTCAATTCCAATGGAGGATTTGCCATTTTGTAAATAGTTTTATTCCCGTGAGTATCTGTCAAAACCTTTAATAATACAAAATCATTGTTAAAAATTACGATATTCGGCTTAGATGCCATAGTTTTGCCGGTTGGATAAGTTTGTTTGATAGAGAGTTTGTCCAGCTTAATAATTTTGGCAGGGAACAACGGCAAATACATAGTTCCATCAGGTAAAATTATCATTCCGTCAAACCTGTAAGTAGTTTTTGGAAAATCTTTGCTAACAATTTGTTGAACACAATCAGGAATTGTTGCGGACAAAACAGGCGCAGAACAAGTGATTGCCAGAACTGTTAACAATGTAAGTTTAGCTGTCAAGCTACTTAGTTTCCTAACTGCTTCTTTTTTCATTATTGAAATACTCCCTTTACTTTGTCCATAATTGAAGATTGTTGTGCCGGCTTTTTGTTTGTTTGAATTTCATACAATTTTTTATACAAAGCTCTTTCTTCTTCAGTTAGTTTTGTCGGTGTTTTTACGGCAACAATAACAATATGGTCGCCTCTTTGAGAAGGTCTTTGAATATACGGAACCCCTGCACCTTTGATTTTTATTGAATTCCCGCTCTGGACACCTGCTTGAACATTAATTTTTTGTTCACCATCAAGAGTTTTTACAACGATTTCATCTCCTAGTGCTGCTTGAGCCGGAGTTATATCAAGTCTTGAATAAACATCGTTCCCTTCACGTTTGAAGTAATCAGAAGATTTTACATGCAAAACAACGTATAAATCTCCCGCTGGTCCTCCGTTTGTGCCGGCATCACCTTCTCTGGAAACTCTAATTTTAGACATATTATCTACGCCTGCAGGAATTTTGATTGTTAATTTCTTTTCTTTTTGAAGTTTCCCGTGACCTTTGCAAGCTTTACAAGGGTTTGTAATTTTCTTACCTTTACCTTGACAGTCAGGACAAGACACGATTTGAGCAATTGAACCTAGCGGAGTGCGCATAACTTGTTTAACTTGACCTGTTCCATGGCAGGTTGGACAAGTTATTGGCTGAGAGCCTTTTTCTGCTCCTGTGCCTCCGCATTCAGGACAATTTTCAAGGTGGTCAAATTTAATTTCTTTTTCACAGCCAAAAATTGCTTGTTCAAAATCAACTTTTATATCAAGTCTAAGGTCGTCACCTTCTACAGGGGCGTTTGGATCAGGTCTGCCCCCAAATCCAAAACCGCCCATTCCACCAAAGAACGAGCTGAATATATCATTTAAGTCGCCAAAACCGCCTGCGAAAGGTCCATTTGTATCAAATCCGGCGTTTTTAAGTCCATCTTCGCCGTATCTGTCATAAGTGGCACGTTTGTTATCGTCCATCAATGTTTCGTAGGCTTTTCCCAATTCCTTGAATTTTTCTTCCGCATCAGGGGCTTTGTTTACGTCGGGGTGTAATGTACGTGCTTTCTTTCTGAAAGCTGATTTTATTTCTTCTTTTGTGGCTTCTCTTGAAACCTCTAGTATTTCATAGTAATCAGTCATTTATAAAATTCTTCCCTATTCCAGTTAATCAATTTTAATTCTATTTTAGCATGTAAATCCGAGAGGGCAAAGTTTGCAAAAAATTACTGCCGAAATTAATTTTCGGCAGTAGCAACATTTACAAGAGCAGGTCTCAAAACCTTATCTCCCATCTTATATCCTTTTTGTAACTCATTTATAATTGTGTGTTCTGGATGCTCTGAAGTTGGAGTTTGCATTACAGCATCATGGAAATTTGGATCAAATTCTTTGCCTTCTGTTTCAATAATCTCCAAACCTAATTTTTTCAAAGCTTCAAATACTTGCTTGTGAACCAAGTCAAAGCTTTCTTTAACTTTTTCGCAGTCTTCAACATTTTCTAACGCTTTTTTACCACGTTCAAAGTTGTCCAAAACTTCAATCATTTTTTTCAATGCATTTTCAGTTCCGAATTTTAACAAATTTTCTCTTTCTTGTTCCTGTCTTTTTCGGAAGTTATCAAAATCTGCAGCAAGTCTTAGATATTGCTGGTTTAAAGTGTCATATTTTTCTTGCAAAGCAGTCAATTCAGAATTGTTGTCGCTTGATTTTTCTTCCGCTTTTTCTTCTGTTTTTTCTGCTACTTCATTTGTTTTTTCAATAGTTTCATCTATATCCGTATTTTTAAACGGGTTATTGTTATGATGTTTGTGTGACATTTCTCTACCTCTTTATTCTACGTATAAAAATATTATAGTATATCAAATACTTTTCTCAATAAAAATTTATTATTTATTAATATTTGGACCGTGCCGCTCCACCCGCCCTCTGTCACAAAGCTAGTTCCACCATCATGGTTTGGAGTGGGGCTTAAACGAAAAATTATCTTTACATAATTTAACTTATTTACATCAAAGCAATCTAATTGTATTATTATAAGAAGTGAAGTAAAAATTATTATTTTAAAGGTAAGAAAATTGACAGAAAAATATTATATAAAAGGCGGTACCCCATTAAGAGGTGAAGTTTCAATCGGTGGAGCTAAAAACTCAGTATTAAAATTGATGGCGGCTGCGTTATTGGCTAAAGGTGAAACAAAGATTTATAATGTTCCGGATTTAACGGACGTAGAGATTATGTTGAGCGTAATTGCGCAATTGGGTGCAGTTACTCATTATGATAAAAAAGAAAAATCCGTAACAATTGATGCAACAAATTTGACAAGTATTACTGCAAAATACGAACTTGTTAGCAAAATGAGAGCATCATTTATTGTTCTTGGGGCATTGGTTTCACGTTGTAGGGAAGCAATTGTTGCAATGCCTGGCGGTTGTGCAATCGGAGAACGTCGAGTTGACTTCCATATCAGAGGTTTAGAAGCATTAGGTGCTAAAATTAAAATTGAAAACGGATATGTTCACGCAAAAGTTCCAAAACTTGTGGGAACAGATATCTACCTTGATATTCCATCAGTTGGTGCGACTGAAAACCTAATGCTTGCATCTATCTTGGCAGAAGGTTCTACAAGAATTCAAAACGCAGCACAAGAACCAGAAATCGTTGATTTGGCAAACTTTTTGAACACAATGGGTGCTGACGTCAATGGTGCAGGTACATCAGAAATTGTTATTAATGGAGTAAAACAAGGAGACTTACACCCAATAGAATACACAACTATTCCTGATAGAATTGAAGCTGGAACATTTATGTCCGCAATTATTGCAACTAAAGGTAAAGCGATTATCAGAAATGTTTTTCCTGCCCATTTGACATTTTTTACAGACAAATTGTTGAAAATGGGTGCTAATATTAAGCTTGTTGACCCGAATGTTTTGGAAGTTTCTTGTAAAAACAGATTGAACTCAATCAACTTTATTACTCAGCCATATCCCGGGTTTCCAACAGACTTACAGTCAATGGCAATGACTCTTTTGACTACTGCAAACGGTGTTGGAATTATTACGGAGAGCTTGTACGAAAACAGATTTATGCAAGTTCCTGAACTTCGTAGGATGGGTGCTGATATTCACCAAGACAGAAATCACGCAATTATCAAAGGCGTAAAAAAACTGACAGGTGCAACTCTTGCGGCAAGTGATTTGAGAGCTGGAGCTTCTTTGGTTGTTGCTGCGTTGATGGCAGATGGAAATTCTACAATCGAAAATCTACATCATATAGATAGAGGATACGAAAATTTTGAAAATAAGCTAAGATTGTTAGGAGGCAAAATAGAGAGAAGAGATGATGCCGTTATTACTCCTTCTACTGTTGAGCCAAAAATAACGGAGGGCTTACTGTAATGTCACCTGCATATAAACGCTGGTATGATCATGATCCACTATTGTTAGAGGTAATTGAACTTTTGAAAAATTATCAGACTGAACTTAGAGCTCAGGCTGAGGTTTTTTTGCAAAAAATAGAAGAAAAAGTTTCCAAAGAAACAATAGATAAGTTCTATGCAATGGTCAAACCCGTTAATGCAAACAATCGTTGGTACGATAAAGATCCAGTGATTTCAAAAACAGTAGAAATTTTGAGGATTGTACCACCAGAAGCCCAGAAAATTTGTGCCCAAAACTTTATCAGAACGCTTAAAGAAATGGGTATTGAATATGTTAGTCCGAATGGGAATGATAAATAATAAATAAAGGGTGAAAAGTGAAATGTGAGAAGTGAAAAGTTCATTACACTCGCTTCGCTCGAAAAATTTTTGTGCGATAGCACCTATATGGTCTGTTCACTTCTCACGTTTCACTTTTCACTTAACAACTATGTTTAAAATTAATGCACCGGAAAATAATGAAAATTATGCTTTGTTTGAAAATTATTTAGCAAAGAAATTTTCGTTTGCAATAACCGGTTTAACAACGATTTTGCGACTTTTGCTTGTTACAAAAATCAGAAAAATTACCGACAAAAAAATTCTGTTTGTGACATCAAATGAGCAAAATGCATTGCGTTATCAAAATGATTTAGAAAAAGCGTTCGGTGTGAAATCTGAACTTTTACCGTTCCAAAATATTTCTATGTACGAAACAGTTTCGCCGAACAGGTATGATTACGCAGAACAATACAGAGTTTTGACGGAAAAACCGGATATTGTAATTGCGCCTGTAAAGGCGTTGTTGGAAAAGTTTCCGACCAAGAGTTTCTACAAAAATAATTCTACAATTTTGAAAATCGGCGACGAAATCGACACAAAAGACTTAGCACAAAAGTTTGTAAACCTTGGCTACAAGCACTCTACAATGGTTTCTGATATCGGGGAATTCAGTATAAGAGGCGATATTGTAGATTTTTATTCGCTCGACAAGCACCCTGTGAGAATAGAACTTTGGGGCGACGAAATTGTTGATATAAGATACTTTAACAATGAAACACAAAAGTCTATTGAAAAATTAAAGTCGACTGAGATTTTGCCGATGTATAAGTTTACTTTGGAAAAAGTGGCTGATGATTTATGGCAAAAATTAGCTCCAAAAGATGAGGGAGATGAAAAAGGTTATTTCGAAGGAATTGAGGTTTACCAAAATTATTTTAATAACGATTTAGTTACGGTTTTGGATTATTTTGATGATTATGTTTTAGTTTTGGACGAAACATCTGAACTTTATGCAAAATACGAATTTTTGGATAAAAACTTTGAAGAACAACTTCAAGAAAACTTAAAACTTAATTTGAATGAGCCGTTGGAAGGTCGAAATCATGTAACTTTTGAGGAATTTATCCAAAAAATTGCAGGGTTTGTGAAAATCGGGTTGAATAATTTTATAGACAGTGAAATGGACGAAATTGTCGAGTTCAATACTCAGACTATTCAAAGCTTTGAGGCTAATCTGGATCATATCGCAGAGTTTATAAGAAAATATAAAAATGAAGTTGGATTGAACCCCTCACCAACTTTTCAGTCCAGCAATCGCGAGGGGTGGAGAATTATCATCGCCACTGACTATCCTGAACGTGTTAAAGAAATTCTTGCTGAGCGTGATATTTTTGATGTTGAGTATAACGAAAGTATTTCTTCACACGGTGCGATTTTAGAGGATTTTGGGACTATAATTCTTACTGATAGAGAACTTTTCAATAAGCGAAACAAGGAAATTACTTCGCAAAAACGTTCTTATTACAAGGAAAAACCTGAATATATCGAAAATATTAACGACATAAAAGAGGGAGAATACGTTGTTCATAGTATTCATGGTGTCGGAATTTATAAAGGGCTTTCGCAACAGGAAATTGACGGACAGCTCAAAGATTATTTGACTATTGAATACGCAAACAAAGATAGATTACACATTCCGGCTGAGCAGATTAACTTGCTTGTGCGCTATCGAGGATCCGGCGCAATAAAACCGAAACTTTCTCGAATGGGCGGAAAAGATTGGGAAAATACCAAAACCCGTGTCAAAAAAGAGGTTGAACAAGTTGCGTATGATCTTTTGCGACTTTATGCAAAACGTAAAATGCAAAAGGGAATTCAGTTTTTGCCTGACACAAATTGGCAAGTTGAGATGGAAGAAGCGTTTGAATACACGGAAACTCCTGATCAGATGAAGGCGATAAACGATGTTAAGGCCGATATGGAAAGTGAACAGCCGATGGATAGGCTTATTTGCGGTGATGTCGGGTTTGGTAAGACAGAAGTTGCTATGCGTGGAATTTTTAAGGCTGTAACTTCCGGAAAGCAGGTTGCAGTCGTAGTTCCGACAACTATTTTGGCGTTCCAGCATTATCAGACGATTTCTGAAAGGTTTAAGCCGTTTGGGGTTCATGTTGAACTTTTGTCACGTTTCAGAACTTCAAAAGAGCAGAAAGAAACGATTAAACACCTTGCAACAGGTGAATGCGACGTGGTTGTTGGAACTCATAGACTTTTGCAGGAAGGGATTGTGTTTAAGGATCTGGGACTCGTTGTAATTGATGAGGAACACAGGTTTGGGGTTCGCCATAAAGAAAAACTAAAATCTTTACGTGAAAACATTGATATTATTACGATGTCAGCCACTCCAATTCCGAGAACGCTTTATATGTCGCTTTCCGGAATTAAAGATATGTCTATAATCAACACTCCGCCGAAAAACAGGCTTCCGATTAAGACTTTTGTCGGTGAGTGGAATGAAAATATGGTGAAAAACGCAATTACTCATGAGCTCGATAGAGAGGGACAAGTTTTTTACCTTTATAACAGGGTAGAAACTATTGATGAGTTTAAGTTTCAGCTCCAAAAACTTGTGCCGAATGCGCGTATCGCAATCGGACATGGGCAGATGAATGAAAAAGAGCTTGAAAAAATTATTATCGATTTTGCAAACCATGAGTATGACGTGCTATTGGCGACTACAATTATTGAAAACGGCATTGATATTCCAAACGCAAATACTATGATTATTCATAATGCCGACAAATTTGGACTTGCACAACTTTATCAACTCAGAGGTCGTGTCGGACGTTCACAAAGACAGGCTTATTGTTACTGTTTTTATACAAAATCAAAAGAGATTACTCGTGATGCGGTTCAAAGATTAAAGGCGATAAAAGAATTTACGACACTCGGCAGTGGTTATCAAATTGCAATGCGTGATGTTGAAATTCGAGGGGTCGGAAATATTCTCGGCACAAAGCAACATGGGCACATGGTGAATGTCGGATTTGATACGTATTGTCAACTTTTGGAAGAAACTGTTCAGGAGCTTCAAGGTCAAGCTGTTCAAAAAACAGAACCAACAATTGTGGATATAAATGTTACGGCGTTTATTCCTGATGAGTGGGTTGGTTCTGCCGAGCAAAAAATGATTGAGTATAAACGTTTGGCGGATGTAAAATCTGATGTTGAACTGGATTATATTACAGAAGAGTGGAAAGACAGGTTTGCAAAGCCGCCTGAAAGTGTAGAAAACTTGATTAAATTAATCAGAATTAGGTTGGCAGCAACAGATGTCAGAATTTCTCTAATCCGTGAAACAGAGGATAATATAAGAATTTATACGCCATATTCTCAACCTGAGTGGAAAATGATTCAGAAAACTTTGCCGTCAGAAATTTTGAAACGTATAAAATTTACAATTGCACCAAAAGCTTGTGCAGAGGGGCAATCTATACTATTATTAAATAATAAATACATGAATTTTAATGAAGTATTTAACATTTTGATAGATTTGTTCTATTATATAAACAAGACACGTAATGAATTTGTCTAATCCAGTAAATACATAATAATAAGGAGACATTATGAGAGGGAAAAAATTACTGACAACACTTGCTGTATCAGCAATGTTATTTGCCGGATGTGGGTTGAAATCAGGCGAAGCTATTATCAAAGTTAATAATCAAAATATTACACAAGGTCAATTTGATGCAGAGTTTGATAAACAAGCTGGAAATGGTATCGCAAAAGCTCTTGGTATTGACGTAAAAGATGATAAAAACAGCTTTTTGTATTTGTTGATTAAAGACAGGGTTGTAAATGAATTGATTGTTAAATCTCTTCTAAATCAAGAAATTGAAAAACGTGGAATTACTGTTACAAACAAAGATGTGGATGATGCTGTAAAAGATATTATTGACAAAGTTGGCTCTAAAGAACAACTTGACGCATTGTTGAAACAAAACGGAATTTCAAATTCTCAATTCAAAAAAGATTTGAAAGAAGAAGTTAAAATGAGAAAATTGGCTACAGAATTAGGATCATCAAGTGTTTCTGATGCTGAAGCTAAAAAATTCTACAACGAAAATATTAACAAGTTTAAACATCCTGACAAAGTTAGAGCTTCTCACATTTTAATTACTGTAAACCCAAAAGAAATTGAAGAAGTAATTAAGTCAGATCCTAACAACAAAAACATGGATGAAGCTACAGTAAAAGCTAAAGTCAATGAAGAAATTCAAGCAAAAGAAGCTAAAGCTAACCAGCTTTTGGCAGAAGCTAAAAAAGATCCAACTCAGTTTGCTAAACTAGCAAAAGAAAATTCAGAAGATACTGCAACAGCTAACAAAGGTGGAGATTTAGGTTTCTTTGCAGCAAAAGAAATGGTTCCAGAATTTTCTAAAGCAGCTTTTTCAATGCGCCCGAATACAATTTCTGACAAACCTGTAAAAACTCAATTCGGTTATCACATAATTATGGTTACAGACAGATCTGCAGCTGGTCAAGATCCGTTTGAAAAAGTTAAAGCTAATATCAAGGCTTACTTGGAAAACCAAAAGCAAATTGAACTAATTGATAAATTAACAGAATCATTGAAGAAGAGCGCAAAAATTGAATATGTAAACCCAGCTTATAACCCTGAAAATATTCAAAAAGGTGTTCAAGACGCAGTAAAAAATAGCGGTGAAACTGCAAAAAAAGTAAAAGCAGAATCAGAAGCTAAGAAAAAATAAGCTTGAGTTTAAATGAATTCAGGAAAAAGACGAAGGTTTACCTTCGTCTTTTTTTGTTAATTGTCTATTTGATAGACTCCGGATCGGAGCCCAGAGTGGCAGTTCCTCGCTCCCCGAGTTAGACACTCGTCCGTAATTTCGCTATTCCGACCTACTTTTGATTTGGTCTATTCTCCTCTCACTATTCATTAACGATATGACCTTTTCTCATTAACTTTCACAATCTCAATTGTAACATTTCCTTAATTACTTGAATAAAAAATATCCTTATGATATATTTCATGCAGAACAATTTACATTAGGGTATGGATATATGAAAAGTTCAACTATCAGAAGATCAAATTTAACTAAGGAAAGAATGGCAGTGCTTGAGGCGTTGTCTAAGTATAAACACGAAGGTTTTGACAATTCTCCAAATGTTTACGTTAGACCAAACAGAGAAAGAGAACTTGACATGCTTTGGCAGAATTTTAAAGTTAACCAAAAGCAAGATAAAGCGCCTAGTATTTATTTAATGGCAGGATTTATTGTCGGTGCTGTTGTAATGCTTATTTTAATGGTTATTATCAGCTTTTCTGCTAACGGTGTAAGCATGCTTAAAGACAAGGCTGTTACTGCTCCGGCTCCTGTTAAGGTTAAGAAAGAAAAGTTGAGTTTGAATTTTATTCCATCAACATCAGAAAAATCTGAACCAACAGAAACAAACGAAATTTACACTGTTCAAAGTGGCGATACAATGGAAAGTATTCTTGTTAGATTTTATGGTTCATACAGCAAGGAAAAAGAATCTCTTGTTATGAAAACTAATAATATGACAAATCCTAATAAACTTTCTATCGGGCAAAAATTGACTATTCCGGTTGAAGGAAAACAAGAGCAAGAGTAAAATAATGAATATTCAGCCAATTAGTGCGCAAACGAATTTTGGTGCGAAAAATTTTAGAGTCCCAATGAATAGGTTAGAGTACCCTGATATGAGTTTGGGGATAGTTTTTTCTAAAAAAATGTTTTGTGCAAAAGAATATTCTAATCCAAATGCCGAAAACCTATACAAACAGGCTCAATCAGCAAAAACATGGAAAGAAAAAGCTCGCTTGTATAACGAAATGGGGCATTATAAATTGCTTGTATACGGAACAGGTATTAAGGGATTTATTCGGAAATTATTAAATAGACCGAAAACTTTTATTTAAGGTTATTTTGTATACTTTTTACCAACTAGCTCATCCGGAAGAAATTGTTGGTAAACATTTGGTGCGTCATGAGAGTAAATGTAGTCAACTCCAAAACCATAGTTTTTCGCATCTTTATAATGTGCATCTCGCAGATGCATAGGTGGAGGAAAATCCTTTCCTGTTTCAATATCAGCCAGTGCCATATCTATTGCCATTACAGATTCGTTAGATTTTGGTGCACGAGCGACGTAAATCACAGCCTGTGCAAGTGGTATTCTACCTTCCGGCATTCCTAATAGTTCCACAGCTTTGTATGCATTAACGGCTATATTAAAAGCATTTGAGTCGGCATTCCCGACATCTTCTGCTGCGCAGGTTATTAATCTGCGAGCAATAAATCGAGGATCTTCGCCTGCAACAATCATTTTTGCAAGATAGTAAATTGCAGCATCAGGATCGCTCCCTCTTAAACTTTTTTGAAAAGCAGATGCACAGTCATAATGTTCTTGTTGAGAGTATCTTGTGTTCCGTTTTTGACAAATTTCTTCAATGATTTTTACAGTTAAATTTCTGCGGTTATTTTTTAAATCGCTTGCAAAATAAGCATTTTCAACCACATTCAACGCATACCTTGCATCACCTCGAGCAAGGTTAATAATAAAATCTATTGCACCACTTTCGCAGTCCATCGGAAGATAATTTTTTGCAAGGTAAGCAAACCCTTTTTTGATAATTTTATCCATACTTGCATCGTCAATCGAATTTAAGCGAACAACCTGTACCCTTGACAAAAGAGCAGGAACAACTTGAAACGACGGATTTTCTGTGGTTGAACCAATTAAAAATAAAGTACCGTTTTCCAGATGAGGCAAAAGTGCATCTTGCTGAGTTTTTGAATATCTGTGGATTTCATCAATGAATAAAATTGTTTTAGAACCTGTACGCAAAGCCATTTTTGCGTTTTCTACCGCATCTTTAATATCTTTTACGCCGGACGTTACGGCTGATATTTCAATAAAATTTGCATTGGTTTTAGTTGCAATCAATCTTGCAAGTGTTGTTTTTCCGCACCCTGGAGTTCCCCAGAATATCATTGAAAATAACCTATTTGTCTTTAATAAATTCAAAATAGGACTGTTTGGTGCAACAACATTACTTTGTCCCAAAAATTCTTCCAAGGTTTTTGGACGAAGTAGTTCTGCAAGCGGAATTTGTTTATTTTGATTTTCCAGTTCCGTAAATAAGTTATTCATAGTATAATTATAGCATGGTTAGTGAAATGTGAGAAGTGAAAAGTGAAAAGACCTTTAATAAAAGCAATTTGGGTATTAATAGTACTAATTTTAGTATTAATTTCAATTCCAACAAAACAAAAAAATAATGATAACGAAGTTGTATTTTGGACATTGCAAATGAATGATTTTGCGCCATATATGAACAAAGTTATCAAAGAGTTTGAGGTGCAGAATCCTGAAATTAAGGTAAAATGGGTAGATGTTCCTTTTTCAGAAGGTGAAAAAAGAACGCTAGCCTCTGTTTTGAGTGACAATCCTCCTGATTTAATAAATTTAAATCCTGATTTTTCCGCACTTTTGGCTCAACGAGGGGCGTTATACGAAATTGAACCACAATATACATCGCAATTTAACAAGTCGATTATAAATTCGCTTAAATATAATGGCAAATTATACTCTCTACCTTGGTATGCGACGTCTGCGGTAACTATTTATAATAAAGAATTGCTTTCTAAATCCGGCACAAAGCTTCCTGCAACGTATGAAGATTTAGCGCAAATTGCTCCTCAAATTAAGCAGAAAACAGGTGCGTATGTTTTGCTTCCAAATATTACCGAAAACGATACTATGCTTAGAATTTTGAATAAGTACGGAGTAACTTCATCAAGTATAAATTCGCAAAAATCTATTTATGTGTTTAATTTTTTCAAAGATTTATATACAAAAGATTTAATTCCGAAAGAATCTATTACGCAAACACACAGAGAAGCTTTAGAAAAATATATGGCTGAAAAAATAGTATTTTTTCAGGCTGGTGCAAATTTTCTAACAATGATTAAGGAAAATGCTCCATCGACTTATGCAAATACAGATGTTGCACCGCAAATCGTAGGCGAGTTAGCTCAAAACGATTTTTCTTTGATGAATTTCGTAATTCCCGTTCGAGCAAAACATAAGGACGAAGCTTTGAAATTTGCTCTATTCTTAACTAATTATGAAAATCAACTTGAAATGGCAAAATTGACAAACATTTTAGCAGTAAATCAAAAAGCATTAGAGGATGGTTTTTATACCTCTTATGACAAAAATGACCTGGTTTCAAAAGCCCGTGTGATAAGCGCAAAACAGCTTTATAAAATAGAACCGGTATTTACACCTGCACGGAACCAAAAAGAAATTAATACAGTTGTAAACACTGCAGTACAGCAAATTCTACTGGACAAAAACACAACAAAAAGTATCCTTGATGACGTACAAGGAAAAATTGATATGTTAGGGGAATAAGGTTTTATAGAAGTGAATAAAATAATAAGTGAAAAGTGAAACGTGAGAAGTGAAAAGACCGTATCATTAGTGAGTGGTGAATAGTGAGTAGTAAGCAGACCATTTCAAAAAGAAAGTAGGTCGGGATACCCACCCCGACATCATGAATA